>Ga0265298_10002102_pt1 | contig 28477 bp, 21 predicted proteins | sample AusTroGonzalo_MG_3_FD_193486 | JGI IMG/M metagenome (GOLD analysis project Ga0265298, IMG submission 193486) | Bovine rumen microbial communities from tropical cattle in Woodstock, Queensland, Australia - Gonzalo_01 | ecosystem: Host-associated > Mammals > Digestive system > Stomach > Rumen ...
AAACTCGGATTTTGGCAGCCACAAACAGACGTATCACCTTTTCCGGGATACTGGAACCGCCGGAAACCACAGTCATCTCGTGTCCGCCCAATGCATCACGCCATTTGCTATATACCAATTTGTCTGCAATCTTGTATTTGAACAGATAGAACGGGTTTTCGCAATAGTAATCGAACTTTGTTCCGAAGCGGAACGCCCAATAGTAGATGTGTTTCTTGAGGCCTTTGAGGCTCTTGCCGGCCGTGTACAGCTTGTCATACATCATCTCAAACACACGAGGCACGGCACAAAAGCCGTCGGCATGCATATCCTTCATATCCTGGGCAATGGTGGCCAGGCTGCCGGCATAGTAGTGGCTCACGCCCATATACTGGTAGTGATAGTTCACTATACGTTCATAGACATGACACAACGGCAGGAAACTCAACATTTTACTATGATAATCCAACAATTGGAAATCCTCCACGATGGGAAGGAAGTTGTTGCACAAGTTGCCATGAGACAGCATCACACCCTTGGATTTGCCCGTAGTGCCGGAGGTATATATGATGGTCGCGATATCATCCGTGGAAATAGTGCGCTTGTTTTCCTCTATGACAGGAGCCCACTTCTCCCGATTCCGCTTGCCCAACTCCACCAGTTCTTCCAACGATGGCACCCCATCTACTTTATCCACACCATACATCAAAGGATGTTGCTCGATAGCCGGAATCACGGGAGCCACCCTTTTGTAGATGGATTCGATGCCGAAGACTATGCATTTGCAGTCGCAGTGATTGAGAATGTAACGATATTCTTCAGTATTCAGGGTCGGATAGACCGGAACGTGCACCATGCCCGCCAGCATAATACCCATGTCGAGGAAATTCCATGCCGGACGGTTGCGCATGATAGTAGCAATCTTATCGCCCTTCTGGAAGCCGAGTTCGAGAAACGCGGAGGCGAAATTGTGCGCATAGTCCACATAATCGGGAATGCTGTACGTCACCCAACCTTTTCCGTCTTCCGTGCGTTTGGCAAAGAAATCCGGCTTCTCGAATTTTTCTGAAATAACATCTAAAATATCAAATAGTCTCGTCGGTCTCATAGGCGAATAATTTCGTATTACTCGATTTTATCAGAAATCAGATATTTATTGCGGTCCGAACCGTTGCGGGCGATGAGTTCGCCGAGGAATCCGGCCAAGAACAGCATGAATCCGAGAATCATGGCCAGCATGGCGATGCCAAACAGCGGCTGGTCCATCACTTGGCGATAGGGCAAACCATGTGCCTGGTGCACAAGCTTGGCAATTATCAACCATATAGCGCATACAAAGCCAACGAGAAAGGCCAGTGAGCCCCATACGCCAAATGCGTGCATCGGTTTCTTGCCAAATTTGGTCATGAACATGATCGTCAGCAAATCCAGGTAGCCGTTCACAAAGCGGTCCAAACCGAACTTGGTAACACCATATTTGCGTTTCTGGTGCACCACCACCTTCTCGCCGATCTTGCTGAAGCCGGCCCATTTGGCAATCACAGGGATGTATCGGTGCATTTCGCTATAAACCTCTATGGATTTCACCACATCCTTGCGATAGGCCTTCAGGCCGCAGTTGAAATCGTGCAAATTGATGCCCGACATCTTGCGCGTGGTCCAATTGAAGAACTTCGACGGGATGTTTTTGGCCAGTTTGGAATCATAGCGTACTTTTTTCCAACCGGAAACCAAGTCATAATCCTCTTCGGTGATCATTTTGTAGAGTTCCGGTATCTCATCGGGACTGTCCTGCAAATCGGCGTCCATGGTGATAACCACATCGCCCTGACATGCCTCAAAGCCCGTGTTCAATGCGGCTGACTTTCCATAGTTGCGACGGAAGCGAATGCCTTTGATATGTTCGTTCTCCGCATGCAGTGATTCAACAATCTGCCAGGACTTGTCGGTGGAGCCGTCGTCCACCATCAGCACTTCGTATGTGTACTGATGTTCGTCCATCACACGCTTGATCCACGCAGCCAACTCGGGCAGCGACTCTTCTTCGTTGTAAAGGGGGACAATTACTGAAATATTCATGATATTGGGGGGCGTTTGGTTCGTAAAGTTTGTAAGGTTTGTAAAGTTTGTAAGGTTTGTAAAGTTCGTAAAGTTCGTAAAGTTCGTAAAGTTCGTAAAGTTCGTAAAGTTTGTAAAGTTCGTAAAGTTCGTAAAGTTCGTAAGGTTCGTAAGGTTTATATGGATAAGTGGTGGGTATCAATTCTCAACTCCATCCGCTCTCTTTTCAATAGGGGTTTTGGAACGGTAGTGGTACATAGCCACGAAGATGCCGAAGAACATGCCGTAAAGCAGGTCCATCATGGCACTTAGACCGGCGTAGGGGCCGGGTTTGTCATAATGCGGCACACGAGACTTGTTCTGTTCGAAGCGGATGTCCGCCGGATTAACAGCATTGAGTTGGGTGCAGGTTTGCTGGATTGTCTGCTGCACGCAAGGTGTTGAGGGTTCTTTCTCGTTCTGCGCCACATACAGGGCCAGCGTCTCCACCAACACACGCCGGGAGTAGGACGGGAAATTCGACAATTGATATTGGTGGACCGTGTCCGCAGAGTGACGTGCCAACAGTTTTTCTTCGTAGAAGTGCATAATCATGTCCGTGCCACGGTGCACATCTGCGCGCAATGTGTCCGCCAGCGTGTCCGACTGGCAGGCCATCGCCTCTTGTTCCGCCATGATGACACGCACGGTGTCCAGATAGGCGTTCAGCTCCTGATCTGTAATCGTGTCCCGCTCAATGACTGTTCTGTAGTTGGTCAGCGCAGACTCGTACTTCTTGTCCAGTCCTTGTGGGTCGATGACGGCATAATGCACCATGTCATAGCCGAAGAAGAGCACAGAGCCGGTAATCGAGATGATGAGACAGCCTAAAAACGCCTTGGCGAACGAGAGTCTGGCAGGGTATTTCTCCTTCAGTTCCTTGACGCCGGTGTAGAGAATCAGCACGTAGGCAATGATGAGGGCGAGGTCGAACATCTTCGCCCCTTCGAACTGCACGTTGCGGGCGAACATCTTCACCACCTCGAAGAGGGCCAGCATCACGCCGAGCACCACGCCCCACTTCACGCATGAGAGCCAGGGTTTGTTATCTTTCATCTTTGACAGGGTCTATTTTTCCTCCGGATTGCAGCAGAATTCAGTCAGCACGCTGCAAGTGGACTTCGGGTGGGCGAAACCGATCATCAGGCCTTCTGCACCAGCGCGCGGAGCCTTGTCGATAAGGCGGACCTCTTTTTCTGCCAGTTCATTCAAAGCCTCTGCAGTGTCAGGGACGGCAAATGCCAAGTGATGGATGCCCTCGCCACGGTTCTCGATGAATTTGGCAATGGTGCTGTCGGGAGAGGTGGGCTCCAACAGTTCGATTTTGGTTTGGCCAACCTTGAAAAAGGCGGTCTTCACTTTCTGGTCAGCAACTTCCTCGATGTTGTAGCACTTAAGGCCTAACACTTTCTCATAGTACGGGATTGCGGTTTCCAAGCTTTTCACGGCGATGCCGAGATGTTCGATGTGTGTAATATTCATAGTTAATAGATTATAGTTATTAGATTATAGTTGTATCAATTATCAGTCATAGTTCTTCGGTCTCCAGTCTCCAATCTTCAGTCTCTCATTTTATCCGACTTCAGAAGGTTGGTTTTGTGTTTGATGAATTTGATTACGAGAGTGATGATGAGAGCGACGAGCAGTATATAAAATGAAGGTCGAATCCAATTTGCGCAAGGGATCTTGAACGGTGTGTTCACCACCACGACAAGGATGAAGAGCAGGTAGTCGGCCATGACGTATGTAAAGACCGTGGAGAAAATGGTGGCGTACTCGCGGCGCACAAAAGTCTTGAAAGAGAATTGCAGGTCGCCTTTCTGGAAGAGAGAGAATTTTGGCACAAAGGCAGGCACGCGGGCGGACCATTCCTCAAACGCTTCTCCGAACTGCTGACGCAGATAGGCTTCCTCCGCAAACATGATGCGTTCGTAATAAATCCAATAGATAAGTGAGACAATGATGAACACGTAAATATTCATCATGAAGACAAGCACGCCCGCCCATATCAGGTAATTGGCCAGATAGAGCGGGTGGCGGACGATGGAATAAATGCCTTTCGTATTGAGGGTCTTGGCCACCTGTCCGGAAGTGTTGCGGCCGGAAGTGCCCTTAGGCGTGGTGCTCACCGTGTATGCACGCAAGGCGAGTCCCGCAAGGGAAATCAGGACAGCCAAGACAGTGAAGACGATACGGAGCACTTGCCATTCTCCCATGAACAGCTGGAAGTAGAAAATTCTGTTAGACCCGAACAAGAGCGGGATTGCGAGCAACATCACCAGGACAGGGATCTGTCCTCTGTATTTGAACAGCAGGTTGCCGGACTTCTCGAAAGATTGTATCAGTGCCACAATACCTATTATATTTTATAGGGCGCAAAGATACAAAAAAATCATGGCCGTAGGCAAAAAAAAACTTCCTCCGGAATCGGAGGAAGTGTAGCGGATAAAGAGGCAGGTAAGGATTAACCTCTGCGCTCTTTGATACGGGCTTTCTTGCCAGTAAGGTTGCGGAAGTAGTAAATGCGTGCGCGACGCACCACACCGCGTTTGTTCACCGTAAGGCCGGCGATCATCGGAGTTGCGAACGGGAAAATTCTCTCAACGCCAATACCGCTGGACATTTTTCTCACGGTAAAGGTCTTGGTAGCACCGGAACCGTTGATTTGCAACACAACACCCTGGAACTGCTGAATACGTTCCTTGGAACCTTCTACGATTCTATAAGATACGGTAACCGTGTCACCTGCCTTGAATTTCGGAAATTCTTGTTTGGGAATGAAATTGTCCTCTACGTACTGAATCAATTCTTGTTTCATCTCTCTATATCTTTTTATTATTTTTACGCTTATTTTTTGAGGCTGCAAAAATACATTTTTTTTGATATTGAGCAACTTATCCAAGAAAGATTTTTTCATTTTCTGAAACAGCCCTGCTGAAAGCAATTATTTAACTAAAACACAATCTGTTACACAATATCGTAACGACTTATCGTAAAAGAAAGACTCAAAAAGCACCCATCAACATTTGTCTATCTTCTTACTGAATCCTGGTGGAATCACACATTTAAGACCGTCAATGTGTTCAAACAGTTGTGGATCGACATTTGCATTCATCGGATCCAAAATGAAGTCAATGCCCTCGCGACGTGCCAACTTTGCAGCTGGAACAAAATCCGCATCTCCGGAAAAAAGTACAATAGTGTCCACTAATTTCTTTAATGACAACGAGGCAATGTCAACCCCAATTTTCATGTCAATACTTTTCTGCCTAATATTCAGAAACACATCATTTTCAGTCAAGTCGCCTATTATTATGGAGCCATTCAATAGTTCTTTCACTTTTGACGGATATATTTGCCAATGGCCATTGTCTTTCAACGATCCTAATCGCAAAGCCACTTTCCGTTTTCTTTTCAAGTTATCAAACAGTCCCATTCTAAAGGCATATTCACCTGATTTGGCAAAATCTATTACTTTTTTTGAAATCGGATTATGAAACTTCTTATTCAAAGGATAACAATCATAGTAAAAAATTCGATACAAATAGTTACTGCTGCCTACATGAGCATGCGCCATTGTGTACATGGTGTTTGCAAAAGCATCCACAGGCATGCTTTTATCCTTATTATACAAAGCATTGAATCTTTTGATAAAAAAACCTCCATCAATGAGGACCGCAATTCTGCGTGAGGGAATCTTGTTTTTCATCTTGTTTTCAGTTAGTAAAAGACTCATGGTGAGGCGTGCCCATTATCAAGATTAACACAGTTGCTTCTGCGTTATCGGGCACGCGTAGCCAAGAGAATAATCGTTGTGCAAAAGTACATTTTTTTTGTTATCACCAAACAGGGTTGGAAAAAAAGTTTTTTTTTACCATCTTGCCAGAATTTTGCCAAAGCAAGTCTTACTTTTGCAAACGCTCTTAGTGTTGATATTTTTTTCTGTACTTATGCCATCATAAGTACCCAATATTTCCTATTTTTGCCGACAAACAATTTCACAAAACCATAAACCTGACCATTATGCCTCAATTCACACATCTTCACGTCCATACCGAATACTCCATCCTTGACGGCATGTCCACCATCAGCGGACTGGTGGACAAGTGCCTGCGCACGGGCATGAATTCCATGGCCATCACCGACCATGGCAACATGTTCGGCATCAAGGAGTTTTTCGACTACACCGACAAACTAAACGGGGCGGCGAAAAACGAGATAAAGGCCATTGAACGGGAGATTGCGGAAACGACCTCCGAGATGGACCTCATAAGCTGTCGCGAAAGGCTGGAGGCTGCCAAGCGCAAGTTGTTCAAGCCCATCTTCGGATGCGAGGCGTATGTGGCCAAGCAGACAAAGAGCAACCCTACGGGAAGCCGGTTTGTGAAAGAGAACAAGGAGAACTTCAGCGGCTACCATCTCATCCTGCTGGCCAAAAACGAACAGGGGTACCACAACCTGTGCAAGATGGTCTCGTATGCCTGGATCGAGGGCCGTTACCAGCGTCCGCGCATCGACCGCGAGCTGTTAGAGAAGTACCACGAAGGTATCATCGTGTCCTCCGCCTGCCTGGCGGGCGAAGTGCCCCGCGCACTGGCCACCCACGACTACGAGAAGGCCAAGGAAGCCGTGCTTTGGTTCAAGAGCATTTTCGGCGATGACTACTATCTGGAGATGCAACGGCACAAAACCGACAAACCGGGAGGCGACAGAACCGTCTATGAGCAACAGCAGATAGTAAACGAAGGCATTTTGCGCCTGGCTGCCGACACCGGCGTCAAGATCATCGCCACCAACGACGTGCATTTTGTGGAGGAAGACGACGCGGAGGCCCACGACCGGCTGATCTGCGTCAGTACCGGCGCCCTGTACAATGACCCCAACCGCATGCACTATACCAAGCAAGAGTGGCTGAAGAGCCCCGAAGAGATGGCCGCCCTGTTTGCCGACGTTCCCGAGGCATTGGCCAACACTCAGGAGATCGTCGATAAGGTGGAGACCTACAAACTCAAGCACGCCCCCATCATGCCCGTGTTCGACATTCCAGCGGAATTCGGAACGGTGGAGACCTACAAGGAGAAATTCTCGGAAGAGGACCTGCGCGCCGAATTCGAGGCGGACGAGGAGGGCAAAGGGCGCATTGAGAAACTGGGTGGCCTGGAGCGCGTGTATCGTATCAAGTTGGAGTCCGACTACCTGCGCAAACTTACCCTTGACGGCGCACTAAAGCGCTACGGCAACCCGCTGCCCGAAGAGGTGCAGGAACGCATCGACTTCGAGCTGGGCGTGATGCGCAACATGGGCTTCCCTGGCTACTTCCTCATCGTGCAGGACTTCATCGCCGCCGCCCGCGACATGGGCGTGTCCGTGGGCCCGGGACGTGGCTCCGCCGCCGGCTCTGTTGTTGCCTACTGTTTGAAAATCACCGATATAGATCCATTAAAATATGACTTGCTGTTTGAGCGTTTCCTGAACCCCGACCGTATTTCATTGCCCGATATTGACGTCGATTTCGATGATGAAGGCCGTTATAAGGTGCTGGAATGGATCACGCAGAAGTACGGCAAGGAGCGCGTGGCCCACATCATCACCTACGGCACCATGGCCGCCAAGTCGAGCATCAAGGACGTGGCCCGCGTGCAGAACCTGGACCTCAGCGAATCGAACCGCCTGGCCAAACTCGTGCCGGCCAAGTTCCCGGAAGACCCCAAAACCGGCAAGGCTCCCAAGGTGAATCTCAAAAACTGCCTCGACCTCGTGCCGGAGATGAAAGATGCCTACGAAAAAGGACCCGCCATCGTGCACGACGTGCTGAAATACGCCTCCCAGCTGGAGGGTACCGTGCGCCAGGTGGGCGTACACGCCTGCGGCATCATCATCGGCGCCGACGACCTTACCAACTTCGCTCCGCTTTCCACCGTGGAGGACAAGAACACCAAAGAGGACGTGCTCGTCACCGAGTACGAAGGCTCTGTGATTGAGGATGTCGGGTTGATCAAGATGGACTTTCTCGGACTGAAAACCCTCTCCATCATCAAGGAGACCATCCGAAACATCAAGAAATCCAAGGGCTTGGATGTGGATATCGACGCCATCCCCATTGATGACGAAAAGACCTACGAGCTGTTCTGTGAAGGCGACACCGTGGCCACGTTCCAATTTGAATCTCCCGGAATGCAGAAATACCTCAAAGAACTGAAACCCAGCAAATTCGAGGATATCATTGCTATGAACGCCCTGTACCGTCCCGGCCCGATGGACTATATCCCGCAGTTCATCAACCGCAAACAGGGACGCGAGGAAATCCAGTACGACATCCCCATCATGGAGCGGTATCTGAAGGACACCTACGGCATCACCGTCTATCAGGAGCAGGTGATGCTTCTGTCACGTCTGCTGGCCAACTTCACGCGCGGCGAGTCCGACACCCTGCGGAAGGCCATGGGCAAGAAGCAGAAGGACAAACTGGACCACCTCAAGCCCAAGTTCATCAAACAGGGCAAAGAGAACGGCCATGACGAGAAAGTGCTGGAGAAAATCTGGGGCGACTGGGAGAAATTCGCTTCTTACGCTTTCAACAAGTCGCACGCCACCTGCTATTCCTGGGTCGCGTACCAGACCGCCTATCTGAAAGCCCACTTTCTGGCCGAGTTCATGGCTGCCAACCTCACCAACAATCTGGATGACATGGATACCATCAGTGTATTCATCGAGGACGTGCAACGCAAGGGCATACAGGTGTTAGGGCCGGACATCAACGAGTCGGATTCCTCCTTCACGGTGAATGCGGACGGCAACATCCGTTTCGGCCTGGCTGCACTCAAGGGCGTGGGAGGCAGCGCGGTGGACAGCATCATCGAGGAGCGTGACGCCAACGGACCGTTCCAGGACATCTTCGACTTCATGAGCCGCGTGAACCTGCGCAACTGCAACAAGCGCTGCATCGAAGCCTTGGCCATGACCGGCGCATTCGACTGCTTTCCGGAGATGCACCGAGCCCAGTTCTTCATCATGGACAACACAGGGCACAACTTCATCGACAAGCTCATCGCATACGCATCCAAGAGCCAGCGCGGGGCACAGAACCAGTTCTCCATCTTCGACATGGACGAATCCGTCAAACAGGAAAGCAACCCCGAAATCCCCCAATGCGAGCCATGGGGCTCCTACGAGCAACTGAAACGCGAGAAAGAGATTGCCGGCTTCTACATCTCCGCTCATCCTCTGGACGAATTCAAACCCATCATTCACAATTTCTGCAACATAAACCTCGCACATCTCAATGACGAGGAATACATGAAGAAAGCGTTCTCCAGCGGCAAAGGATTCTCCTTTGTATGCGTGGTGGCCAGCGTCTCGTCCGGACTCACCAAAAACAACAAGGACTTCGGCAACATCTTTCTGGAAGACTACGACAGTTCTTGGCAATGGCGTTTGTTCGGGGAAGACTTTACCAAGTTCAGCCATTTCTTTGAGCCGGGCAAGCGTCTGTTCGTGCGGGCGCAACTGCAAGTCAAAAGCTGGCGAAACAAAGAGGGCATCGAGACCATCCGCACCGACGTGAAGCCCATTCAAGTTATGTACCTGGAAGATGCATACGAGAAACTGTGCAAAGAAGTCCGTATTGTACTCAGCATCCGGGACATCAACACCGACTTGGCACATAAGTTGAAAGACCAACTGGACAAGCACAAGGGGAAAACTCCGTTTGCCATACGCATCGTGGAAGACAACAATGTGTATCACGCCGACTTCTTCAATTTCAGCACGCAGGTTAATGCGGAGAGTTTTATCAAAGAGCTGAAACTGCCTGCGCCTTTTATGGTGGAACTGGCGTGAAGAGTTGAGAGTTGAGAGTTGAGAGATAATAGATAATAGATAATAGATTATAGTTAGTGTTTTGACATGAAATTCAAACATATTCTTTTGATTCTGGCAATATATTTTGTCATTTCCACTGTGTCCGCGCAGCAGAAGGTTTATTATTATAAGATAGACGATAATATTTCCAAGCCGGCGTTGCGGTTGACGGAGCGGGCGGTGAAGGATGCCACGGAGATGAAAGCCGACTATATCCTTCTGGAGTTGAACACCTTCGGCGGGGAGTTGGATGCGGCGGACAAGATCAGGACACTCCTACTGAACGCACCGATGCCGACCTTGGTGTTCATCAACAACAACGCCGCCTCTGCCGGTGCGCTCATCGCCATTGCCTGCGACAGCATCTACATGGCCTCCGGTTCCTCCATCGGCGCAGCCTCCGTGGTGAACCAGAACGGCGAAGTCATGCCCGACAAGTACCAGTCTTACATGCGCTCGCTGATGCGGGCCACGGCAGAGAAGAATGGTCGCGACCCCGACATTGCGCAAGCCATGGTAGATCCTGATGTTCGGATTGAGGGCATCAGCGACAGCGGCAAGGTACTGACTTTCACTACGGAAGAGGCAATGAAAAACGGCTTCTGCGAAGGCATGGCCGAAAACCGCGAAGAGGTACTACAAAAAGCACAGCTGGCGTCCTACTCTATCACCGAACAGAACTTGTCTTGGATTGACAAATTCATCAACTTTCTAGTGAACCCTGTGGTGAGCGGCATACTGATTATGTGCATTGTAGGCGGGCTGTATTTCGAGTTACAGTCGCCCGGGCTGGGTTTGCCCATCATCATTGCCATCATCGGGGCAATCCTTTTCTTCGCGCCACACTATTTGGAAGGTTTAGCGCATCATTGGGAGATTTTGATCTTCCTTGTCGGCGTGGCCCTGTTGATGTTGGAGATTTTCGTCATTCCCGGTTTCGGTGTGGCTGGCATCTCCGGCATAATCCTGATATTCGCGGCCTTCATTCTGACCATGGTGTTCAATGTGGGATTCAAGTTCAACTTTGACCCGAATCTGGATGCCGCCGCGCAGGTGGGTGCCAGCGCACTCACGGTGATATTGAGCACCACGGCCGGGTTCTTCCTGTCGTTGTGGTTAGGCAAGAAGCTGATCACCGCCGACACGCGGTTCGGCAGTTTGGCATTGAAAACCGAGCTGGAAACAGGCAAGGGCTTCAGCGCGCAGGACATGCGGATGCAGCAGTATGTGGGCAAGAGCGGCGTCACCTCCACCTTCATGCGCCCCGCCGGCAAAATCAACATTGACGGCGAAATTTTGGAGGCCACCTCCGAGCACGGCCTCATCGACAAAGGAGCTGAAATCGTGGTGGTAAAGTTTGAGAATGCGCAGTTGGTAGTGAAAAGACGTTAGTGTAAAGTGCTCATACTTCACCCATCAACCCCATTTTACCTACTTCACCTCATGTACCCCTTGCCCCCCTTTCATCCTTTCACCTCCAGTATCTCCCCCCATTCGGTGGTGTAGTTGGGTGACAGATGCTCACGGTTCATCCTTATGCCGCTGAAGCCGGCACTGGCCACGACTACGGAGCGGGGCCCCTGCTTCTTGTTGATGGCATCCAACACACTCATCAGCTTGTCCTGCTTCTCATGATCCACCTCATCGAAAAGGACAGTTTGCATGGCACTCTTCGGGGAAATGTCGGAAAGTATCACCCCCGCTTTCTTGTATTCGTACGGCGCCTGCACCAGTTCCTCCGTCGTGCGCGTGGCCACATTTACGAGTTCGAGCGTGCTGTCGGTGGATACAGGCAGGCGCACCAATCTGTTGGCAAATTGCTGGGGTTTGTCCTCCCGGTGCTTGTTGGTGAACAGGAACACGATGATGCTGTCGCACACACTACCCTGCTTGCGCAGCTTCTCAGCGGCCATGGAGGTGAACAAAGCCACCTGCTGCTGGATATCATGAACATCTGTCAACTCTTTACTGAAACTGCGCGACACGGTGATCTGCTGCTTGTCCTTGACCATCTCCTCGAACTCCACACAAGGCTCGCCACGCAACTCACGCCACGTCTTCACGCCACCCACGTGCATCAGCGACTGCACCAGGCTCATGGGCATCTGCGTGAAATCGTACGCTGTGAGGATGTTTCGGCTTTTGAGCATGGCCGAAAACCTGCGCCCTATGCCCCACACATCATCAATGGGAAACTTCTTCAGCACCTTCTCAATGTCCTCAGAGCGATGCATGTAGCAACTTCCTTTCAATTTCGGATATTGCTTGCACAGCTTGGAGGCTATCTTGGCCAGCGTCTTCGTGGGCGCGATGCCCACACTGATGGGAATGCCCGTGTTACGCTGCACCACATAGGAAACATGATGCCCCAAGTCATCCAGTTTGCCATGCTCTATGCCCCGGAGGTCCAGAAAGGACTCGTCGATGGAATAGACCTCCGTAGCCGGCACCAGCGACTGCAACGTCATCTGCACCCGCTTCGACATGTCACCGTACAAAATATAATTGGAGGAGAACACTGTCACATCGTAACGCTGGATCGTCTGCTTGAGCTGATAGAACGGCTGCCCCATCTTGATGCCGATGCGCTTGGCCTCGTTGGAGCGCGAAATCACACAACCGTCGTTATTGGACAGGATTATAACGGGCCGCCCGTTGAGATCGGGCCGGAAAACCCGCTCACAGGAGACAAAGAAATTGTTGCAATCAGCCAAACCGTACATATAGGGTGAAAGGGGTCCAAAGGGTAAATGGGGTGAATGGGGTAAATGGGGTTCAGGTGGTAAATGGGGTTCAAAGGGTGAATGGGAATATCATATATACCACATGTACCCCATGCACCCCATGGGCCTCATGTACCTTTTAGTTCTTTAATAATGTAAGTGACAATCCCCCACACGACAAAATGGTTCTCTTCGGTGATTTCAATGGGTTTGAATTTGGGATTGGCGGGCTGGAGCCATAGATGATCTTTATCCAAAAGAATTCGTTTCAGCGTGAATTCCCCGTCAATAAAACAGACGGCAATGTTGCCGTTCTTCGGTTCCAACGATTTGTCTATGACTACAATGTCCCCGTCGCTGATACCTGCGCCCTCCATGCTGTCACCAACAATGCGGGCATAGAATGTAGATGCAGGATTCTTGATTACATAACGGTTAAGATCCAACGTAGGTTCCATAAAATCCTCCGCCGGTGACGGGAATCCCGCCCTGATTCCCTCCACGAGAGGGACTTTGTCTTTGTGCGTTTTAGGGGAGTAAATGTCCATAGTTAAGAGTTGAGAACGTCAATACATCACCACTACCATGCCCTTCTTTCGAACCATACCATCATCGGAAGCACATCGCAGAGTCCATGACATAACCGAGTTGTTAGGGACCTTCTGGTCCTTGTATGTGCCATCCCATCCCTCTTCGGGATCGGCAGTCTGGAAAACGATGTGACCCCATCGGTCATATATCACAAACAGATATTGGTCATCGGTTATATGCAATCCAGTGGGTTTGAAAACGTCATTGAGACCGTCCTGATTGGGGGTAAAGCTATTGGGAAGAAAAATCTGCAATTCAGGATTCTTGATCACCACCACACGGTGCTGTTCTGCCGTACAGCCATTCTCGTCAGTCACGCGCAAGGTTACCCTGTAGGACCCAGCACTCATGTAAGCATAGTCGAAAGCAGGCTCTTCAAAAGTTACACTATTGCCCATTTCCCAGTGATAGTTGGTCATATTGGGTGAGCATTCTTCAAAATGCAGCATGGTTCCTATCTCATAATTTTCTCCCAAAGTATAGTAATTGAAGCAGGCCTGAGGCAACGGGAAAATGGTAAGATGCAGGGTCACGATACTGTCGCAACCATCATCCTTATGGAACACGTGCGTAAGATGGTCGCAGCTATTCAGGATATTCCTATGCTCATACCATGAGAAACTGCCACAAGCCTCTGCCGTGGTGTCCGCGGTTGCAGAATGCCCGATGGTCAGATGCAAACTCACTACGGAATCACATCCGTGCGTCGTCTGCAGACGCAGCGTCTGTGTATCGGCTGCGTTGAACGTGATTCCTTCCCACGTAATGGGGAAATCCGGATTACAAACGGAGGTGTCGCGCTCCACCGCGTATTTGGGATGTACCGTCAAGGAAACCGTGGTGTCATACTGACAGCCGATATCCGTCTGCAACACAAACCGATAGACAACCGTGGTGTCGCTCGTTAAGGTTGCCGGTGGCGTGATGAGGAAGGTGGAGTCTGTCAGGGTTGTGATCCACGGGCCAATGAGCTGCTTGGACACCACCGTCGGCACGATGGTCTGCAACAGCGACGGGGCCATGGCCAACTCCCATTCCGTCAGATAGCCATTATCCTCTGAAAGCATGTCCTGCACCTCAATGTACCATTGACCATTCAATGGGCAGCCGATCAGATTGCTGAAGCTCTGATATGGGTGATAAATCTGGGTCATGCTCACCGGATCACTCGGTTTCACCGACTTGTGGGTTGTGTAGCTGTCGTAATAGGGTTGATATGAGGAGTTGAAGTCCCAATACGGATTGACATACGACTGAAGATTCACCGATTCGTAGCAATAGCCGTATGTGCCTGCCGCATACTGGTAATTATGGTTCGTGTTATTTGACCAGATATAATTCCAAGGCTCCCCGATCGGATTTAACGAGCTGTCACAGGAGACCACATCCGTCAAACGATTGGCCAAGCCGAGACATGTACGGAAATAATTATTGGGGATATTGTCCCAACTTTCTGTACCACTATTATAGTCAGCAATGAGTTTGCTCCGGCTGCCATTAGGACAAACAATGGATATTTTCAGATCTTCCAGTGCGGAATGTTCTATCTTCAGCCTCACATACAGAATATCGTTGACGTTGGTCATGGTGGCACCCGGGATAAACTGATTGAAGTTGGCGATGGAACGGTAATATGTGCCATACGGCGAACAATACATGCCGTCAGGGAGGAATATCTTCTGACTTTCACTGATCGTAGCGGAATTTTCAATCAACATCAACACCGATTGCGGGGACACGCCGATGGACACCGGCAATGTGTCTCCGGCGCATATCTCCTCCGCCATGTTCAGCGAGTGGATCGGGGTCGGGTGATGCTGGACCGTCATCTGCATTGTACCACCTTGCGTAACGGCCACACTGTCATGATAGAAGGTGACCCCATTCCAAGTAAACGGGAACTGGCTCGGACAGATGGTCGTGTCCAAGCTGACTTGTGCACACAAATCCCCCACCCTGCCTAAAATCAGGATTGTTATCCATAACAGGATGCAGGTCAGTTTTTTCATTTTGGGGATTTGAGGTTATGTTATAGACGCACGGCCGTGCGTCTTTACAATTATTGTTTATGGATCACCCCGTTGAATTGGGCGGTGGGGGTCATGATGATTTCGTTGAGGCAGACATGCGGCGGGCGCGACAGGACGAATTCCACCACATCGGCGATATCCTGGGCCACGAGCGGGTCGTAACCCTCATAGACCTTGTCGGCCTTTTCTTTGTTACCGTGGAAACGCACCACGGAGAAGTTGGTTTCACAGGCACCCGGGGAGATTTGCGTCACCTTGATGCCGTATTTCAGGAAGTCGGTGCGCATGCCCTTGGTGAGCGCGTTCACCGCATGTTTGGTCGCGCAATACACATTGCCGCCGTAGTAAACTTCATGAGAGGCGGTTGAACCGAGATTGATGATATGTCCCTGTTTGCGTTCCACCATCCACGGGGATATCAGGCGGGTGATGTAAAGCAGTCCTTTGATATTGGTGTCAATCATGCGTTCCCAGTCCTCGATAGCGCCCTCATGCACGGGATCGAGCTCCACGGCAAGACCGGCGTTATTGACCAGCACATCCACATCGCGGAAATCCTCCGGAATGGAGTTGACCGCTTTCACGCACGCGTCATAGTCGCGCACATCAAACACGAGCGGAAGCACTTTGGTTTGGGTGGTAGCCTCAATCTCGCGGGCCACCTGCATCAGCTTGGCCTCCGTTCTGCCGGTGATAATCATTTTGACATTCTGCTTGGCCAGCGTGCGGGCAATCGCCTCGCCGAAACCGCTGGTCGCTCCAGTAATAAAAACGTTTTTCATATTTTAGCAATAATAAAATCAATTGGCAAAGATATAAAAAAATCTGCCCTGTTTCCCCATTTTTGCATACTTTTGCGCTTTCTTTTTTTTCAACAAGCACATGAATAGAATCGGATTGCTCATCTTGTTTATGCTATGGACGGCGGTCTTGCCGTGGAGGAGCTACGGACAGAGCGAGCCGGCAAACGCCGCCGATTCATCAAAACAGGAATCTATTATGGAAAAATGGCATGGCATCGTTACCTTTCAGTGGCAAGGGTTGACCTGGATAGGCCAGCCGCAGTGGGGCATCACCCATCCTCAAAGGCCCGTCTGGTATGATTCGGAGATGGTTTTTGTGGACGACAGCAACTGCGTGGTGGTGGATCTGCATGAGAACAGACGGGAAATCAAGCATTCCAATACCATACTCGTCCGCCGCTGGGAGACTGGCTACTGCCGCACCGTGGAGGAATTCAAGTACGGCACTTTCGAGTGGGAGGCCCGGATGCCCTACGGCACCAACCTTTGGCCGGCACTGTGGCTCGCCTCCGACAGCGCATGGCCCCCAGAAATAGACTGTGTGGAAGGATGGTCCAACAATAATCCGAGATACAACAAAGGACTGTTTTTCAAGAATATGCGCCCTACTATGCACTGGATGGAAAAAGGGGAACGACGTGCCGAACACCGATACAACATCCGCCGGGGCTGGATCAATAAAATGGATGAATATACGACTTACAAGGTGGTCTGGACTCCAGAATACGTGGACATCTTTTACAACGACCATCTCGTCAAACGCTTCGACAACCCTTATTTGCTGGAACAGTTGAACCAACCGGGCCTCAAGATGCACCCGATCATGTCGATGAATGTGCAATCCCCTTTCGATGACAAAGACTATAAGACTTACCGGGAGGCGCAAAAACCGTTTAGCATCAAGAGTTTCAAATACGTACCGTGGTCGAAACCGTGAAACACCGGAGAATTTGAGAAGATGTTTTAAAACGGAATGTTTGAATTGTTGATTCTGTTGATAAATCTTCTTCGCAATGCCATAACAGTCTTTCAAACACGCCCGATTTTTTGTATTTTTGGCGGCTTATTATGTTTATTTTGCAATAAACTCATTATCAATATGGAAGAACAAGAAAAAGACCTTATCAACCAGCCGGAGGAGATCAAACTTCCGGACAACGCGTATCGCGAACTGAAAGAGGGCGAAGAGTACAAGCCCATCCTGTTAGGGCAGAAGAAGTACCCGGAGCTCAATGCTTGGACTATCACCTGGGGTATCATCATGGCCATCATTTTCTCGGCGGCCACGGCATACTCCGGCCTGCGTTTCGGGCAGGTGTTTGAGGCGGCCATCCCCATCGCCATCATCGCCGTGGGCGTATCCACCCTGGCCAAACGCAGAAGCCCGCTCTCCGAGAACGTGCTCATACAGTCCATCGGAGCCAGTTCCGGCGTTATCGTGGCAGGTGCCATCTTCACGCTCCCGGCCATATACATCATCAAGGAGACCAACCCCGCCGTCGGGGCTGAAATCCAGGTCAACTTCTTCCAGATTTTCCTGTCATCCCTGCTGGGCGGCTTCTTAGGCATCTTGTTCCTGATCCCGTTCCGCAAGTATTTCGTGTCCGACATGCACGGTAAATATCCGTTCCCGGAGGCCACGGCCACCACGGAAATCATTGTCTCCGGCGCTAAAGGTGGAAACCAGGCCAAGCTGCTGCTGATCAGCGGCCTTGTCGGCGGTCTGTACGACTTTCTGATGACGACCTTCCATTTCTGGGCCGACACCATCTCCACGCGCATGTGCGGCTGGGGCGAGCAACTGGCCATGAACCACAAGTTCGTCTTCAAGATGAGTGCCGAGTCCATTCTGTTAGGCACTGGCTACCTGATCGGACTGAAATACGCTGCCGTCATCTGCGCCGGCTCCGCGTTGTCGTGGTGGGTCATCGTGCCGCTGCTCGGCCAATACGGCGCCATGGACGTGGACGGCGTGCTGACCTCCATGAGCACCCTCGATCCTGACTTCATCTTCGCCAACTATGCCCGCTACATCGGCATCGGCGGCATCGCCATGGCCGGTCTCATCGGCGTGTGCAAGTCGGCAGGTGTCATCAAGAAATCGCTCGGCGTGGCCTTCAAGGCCGGCAAACAGAAGGGTGAGGAGAATGCCGTGCTGCGCACGCAACGCGACATCTCCATGAAGATCATCCTCTTCGGCTTCCTCGCCGTGCTCGTCATGATGTTCATATTCTTCCTCTTCGGCGGCATGAGCATGAACATCAAACAAGTGCTGGTGGGCCTGTTAGTGGTCTTCCTCTTCGCCTTCCTGTTCACCACCGTGGCCGCCACGGCCATTGCGACCGTGGGCACCAATCCTGTGTCAGGCATGACGATGATGACCTTGATATTGTCCTCCATCGTATTGGCTTCTGTAGGTCTGAAAGGCGGCGCCGGCATCCTCACCGCGCTGGTGGTGGGCGGCATCGTCTGCTCCGCGCTTGCCATGGCAGGCGGTTTCATCACCGACCTCAAAATCGGTTATTGGATCGGCACCTCACCGTTCAAGCAGGAGGCTTTCAAATTCGTGGGTACATTGGTTTCCGCCCTCACCGTGGGTGCGGTCATCATGCTGCTGTCCAAGACATACGGCTACACGGGCGAAGACGCGCTGGTAGCTCCGCAGGCCAACGCCATGGCCGCTATCATCCAACCCCTGATGTTCAATGGTTCCACCCCGTGGATTCTCTACATCGTGGGTGCCGTGTTGGCCATCCTGCTGGATGTCATCGGCGTTCCGGCTCTGGCATTCTCTTTGGGCATGTTCATCCCGTTGCAACTCAACCTGCCGCTGCTCGTGGGCGGTTTCCTGGCCTGGTTCATCAAATCGCGCAGCAAGGATGCCGAGCTCAACAAAGCTCGCGGCGAGAAGGGCACCTTACTGGCTTCCGGTCTGCTTGCCGGCGGCGCCATCATGGGCGTGCTCAGTGCCATACTCAAATACTGCGGCGTGGAGCCCACATTCATGACTAATTACATTGGAACACCCATGTTCAACATCTTCGCCATCGTGATGTTTGTCGGACTGTGCATGTACCTCGTGTTGCATTCAATGAACGTAAAACGCACAAAATAGATAACGAAAAATAATAACAACTCACCATGCTCATATTAGAAAAACCTTACGTATCCCAAACCCTTATCAACACGGCCATCAAGCATAATCTCCCCGTGCTGAGAAACGCCATGTCGGAGAAGATTGTCTCCGAAGGCCACGCCCTCAACCTGCTGAACGACGCTGAGTTTGTTGCCGAATACCAGAAACGGGGCCGGCTTTACACCATGTCGGAGAACGCCCTGGGCTGGCTGGTGGAGCACCTGCCCGACCAGGAGTTGCTGGACAAGATTGCCCTGCTGAAAGACAAGGCCACCTTCCGCCGCATCTGCCAAGACATGTACCCGGATTTCTTCTTCTGCGAAGAGGAAATTGTGAAACTGAACAACATCAATCCTGATGAGCTCACGTATCCCTTGGTGTTGAAACCCTCGGTCGGTTTCCTGAGCGCAGGCGTGCACGTGGTGCACAACGCGGACGAGTGGCGCACCGCCATCCGCGACATCCAAGAGAACTTCCACAAAGTGGGATCCCAATTTCCGGAATTCGTCATCGGAACGCAGAAATTCCTCATTGAAGAATACATCAAAGGCGAGGAATATGCGGTTGACACCTATTTTGACGACCAGGGCAACCCGACCATTCTCAACATCTTCCATCATCGTTTCGCGAACGAGTCCGACACCTCCGACCGCCTGTATTGCTCCAGTCGCGCGCTTTACGATCAGTATGAGGAGCCCTTCATGAACTTCCTCGTGCAGCTTAACAAGGTATTGAAACTGCACGATTTCCCCATGCACATCGAGTTCCGCTATGACGGCAAGAAGGCCATTCCCATCGAAATCAACCCGCTGCGCTTTGCCGGCTTCTGTCTCAACGAGCTGCAGACACACATCAGCGGTACACATCCCATCGTGGCCTATCTGAACAACATCCACCTCAGCAAAGAGGAGATGTGGAAAGGCAAGGAACAGGACACCTACAGCTTCCTCGTGCTGGAGCGTCCCGCTGATGCCGACGACAAGGAGGTCTTCAACGAGAAGAAATTCCGCGAGGACATGATGGATGTGCTGGAGCTGCGCCCGCTGGCAGATCCTACAGTCGGCGTGGCCGCCACTGCCTTCATCCGCACCGATGACGCCCATTCGGCAGAATTGGAACACATCTTGCATCTGGACATGCATGATTATATGATATGATTTACCTATGACGGTCACCTAGGACCGACTCTCACAAATTGACTTTTATCTTTATAAACTTTTAACTTTATAAACTTTTAACCATATGCACATTGCCGTTGCCGGAAATATTGGTTCCGGAAAAACAACCCTTACTGGAATGCTGGCCAAACATTATGGCTGGGAGCCTCTCTATGAGAGCGTGGACAACAATCCGTACTTGGCCAGCTTTTATCAGGACATGCAACGCTGGTCGTTCAACATCCAGATTTATTTTTTGAACAGCCGTTTCCGTCAGATTCTGGATATCCGCAAACGCAAAAAGGATGTCATCCAAGACCGTACCATCTATGAGGATGCCTACATCTTCGCCCCGAACCTGCACGAGATGGACCTGATGGCCACGCGCGACTTCGACAACTACACGCAGTTATTCGAGCTGATGACGCAGTTCCTGCAGGCCCCGGACTTGCTGATTTATCTCAAAGCTGACGTTTCCACGTTGGTAACGCAAATCCACAAGCGCGGGCGTGCATACGAGGATTCCATCCGGATTTCCTATTTGGAGAATCTGAACGAGAAATACGAGAAATGGATTTCCAACTACAAAGAAGGCAAACTTCTCGTGGTGGATGTGAACACCATCAAATTCGCCGAGAAGCCGGAAGACTTCGGTGAGATTATCAACAAGATTGACGCCGAGTTGTTCGGTCTTTTCAAGTAATGAAATTCATCGGCATCATACCGGCACGATACGCCTCGACTCGCTTTCCGGGCAAGCCTTTGGCCTTGATTCACGGCAAACCCATGATCCAGGTGGTCTATGAGCACGTGCGCGAGTCAGGGCTCGACCTGGTAGCCGTGGCCACCGACGATGAGCGCATCGCGCAGTGCGTGCGTGGCTTCGGCGGCCATGTTGTCATGACCAGCCCCGACCATCCGTCGGGCACTGACCGCTGCGGCGAGGCGGCCCGCCAGCTGCAACTGGCCGATGAGGACGTCATCGTGAACATCCAGGGCGACGAGCCCGGCATCAGCGACAAGGAAATCGGCCTGCTCACGAGTCTCTTCGCGCGCCCCGAAGTGCACATCGCCACATTGGTGCGCCCCTTCACCGACCCCACGGAGGCCGACAATCCCAACAAGGTGAAGGTCGTGATTGCCCAAGACCGGAAAGCGCTCTATTTCAGCCGCTACCCTATCCCCTACCGCCGCGACCTTTCCTCCGAAGCACCGACCTACCACCAACATCTCGGCATCTACGCCTACCGGCACAAGACCCTGAAAGAAATCATCCAGCTGCCCCCTTCCTCCTTGGAGAACTGCGAGAAACTCGAACAACTGCGATGGTTGGAGAACGGCTACAACATCCACACCGCTGCCTGCAACTATACCGGCATCGGCATCGACACACCGGAGGACCTCCAACAGTTCAACACCAAATAAACCGCAAAAACGACCTGCCTCATGATCCAATATATCATCAAAGCCCTGCTAAAGAACGACTCCATTTTCATCAACGATCTTGGCACCTTCACCAAAACCTACCAGTCGGCACGTTTTGACGGCGACACCATGCTGCCGCCGCAGTATGTGGTCACCCTTACGGTTAAGGACGACCAACCCGACAGCACCGAGTTCATCAACCTCGTGTGCCGCGAGAAGCAATGCCGCATCACTGAAGCATCCACCGAGATCAATCGCTGGGTGGAAGAGTTGAAGACTGCCATCGAGAATAATAAAGAGGTGGAATTCGACAACTTCGGCACCTTCTCCTTGAGCAACAAGGGAGGCATCACCTTCGTATGCGACCACATCGAGGAACTGAACCGCGAGTTTGAAGGAATGGGAATCGTGAGATTGGGTGAAGAGGTGCAAGAGGTGAAGGAGGTGAATGAGGTGCAAGAGGTAAATGAGGTAAATGAGGAAGAGGAGATACGTTTGCAAGAAGAGGCTGAACAACGGTTAAGAGAGGCCGAAGAACAAGAACGTATAGCTAAAGAGGCCGAGGAGAAACGTCTGCAGGAGGAAGCCGAGCAACGGTTACGTGAGGCGGAAGAACAAGAACGTATAGCTAAAGAAGCTGAGGAGAAACGTCTGCAGGAGGAAGCCGAGCAACGGCTACGTGAGGCCGAAGAGCAAGAACGTCTGGCCAAAGAGGCAGAAGATACCGAGAAGGTGAATAAAGAGGAAGAGAAAGAGGTGATGGAAGAAGAAGATGATGATGATGATGAAAAAGATGATGAGAATGACAAATCTCCGAAGAAACATCGCAGCTGGTGGTGGCTTTTCGTTCTCCTCATTCTCATTGCTTTAGGAGTATCAGGCTATCTGTTCAGGCAACAGCTGACCGATGCTTTCAACAAGATTAAAGAGAAAGCCACTGCACCGAAGGAGGCCGTGGTCACGGAAGAACCCGAGACAGTTGCAGAAGACACGGCGACATACGAAGAGGAGACTACGGTTGCAGAGGACACTGTCGTGGAGCCGGAGGTCTATACCCCCGAAGTGGTGCGCAACACCGCCAGCGGCAACTATCCTGTCATCCGCTATGAACCGGGCCACTTCTACGTGATTGCGGGCAGTCTGCCCAACGAGCAGGATGCCGTGCGACACATCAAACAACGCAACCTCGACCAATACGAGCCGAAAATCGTCATGCAACCAGGGGCCAATCTGCGTGTCTGCATCGGCATATTCGATACCGAAGAAGAGGCGGAGACCTTTGCCAAGAACGTCAACCCGAAATATTGGGTACTGAAATAGCAAATACTCTCCCCTCCTTTACCCCATGTACCCCATTCACCTTTTAACCCTTTAACCCTTTAACCTTTGAAAAAACACATTCCCAACACATTAACCTGCCTGAATCTGGTCTGCGGATGCCTGTCGGCCATGACCGCGCTGAAGGGCAATCTGGAAACGGCTGCCATCTTCATCATCATAGCCGCCGTGTTCGACTTTTTTGACGGCTTTGCCGCCCGCCTGCTGAAGGTCAGCTCCGCTATCGGCAAGGAGTTGGACTCTCTGGCTGACGTAGTTTCCTTCGGCGTGGCTCCCGGCATGATCATCTATACTTGGTTAGTGCGCTGCACAGAGGGTATTTCGCCACTCCACCAAGGAGCCATATACGATTATCTGCCCTTCATCGCACTGCTGGTACCCGCATTGTCGGCCGTGCGTCTGGCCCGCTTCAATATCGATGAAAACCAGACCACCTCGTTCTTAGGACTGCCCACTCCTGCCAACGCCATGTTCTTAGGCTTCATTCCCCTGGCCGCCGACAGGATGGCACTCTTCAATAACTTTTGGGTGGTATGGATTCTCGCCGTACTCTTCTCCCTCCTGCTCGTCTCCAACATCTGGATGCTCTCCCTGAAATTCAAAGACTACAAATGGAAAGGGATCAACATTGCACGCTACACGCTGATTATCATCGGCATTGTGCTGATCCCGATTTTTCACTGGGGTGCGTTTCCTCTCATCATCATGGCATACCTCATCATCTCTCTCATTTATCATGCTTTAATAAAACTACATGTGATATGAAATACAAGAACATTGCATTGTTTTGCGGTTCAGCCGAGGGAAACAATCCGGAATACGCAGAGCAGGCCCGGCAATTCGGGATTCAACTGGCAGAAAAGAACCTCACGCTCTACTACGGCGGTGGCTGCATCGGACTGATGTGGGCCACGGCAGATGAAGTCATGAAGCACGGCGGCACCGTAATCGGCGTGGCACCCGACTTCTTCACCCGCAACCATGTCTTGGCCGAGAATATCACCAAGATGATCTATGTAAAAACCATGAGTGAACGCAAGCAACTCTTAGAGTATGAGGCTGATGCCTTTGTAGCCCTGCCTGGCGGCTACGGCACCATGGATGAACTGTTCGAGATTCTCACCGACAGCCAACTGGGCATGCACACCAAACCTATTGTGCTGTTCAACCATAACGGATTCTATGATCATCTCGTGGCCCAATTGGAACGTTTCAGCGAGGAAGGGTTCCTGCGTCCTTTTCACAAGAAGCTGCTGATGGTAGCCAACAGCCTGGATGAGATTTTCGAATGTCTGGACACCTACGAAAACACCAACGACCCGGAGTGGCTGAAACATATCCGGCACTGACTATTGAAATAAAATAATTTAAATCCAACATTATGCAGTTTAAAGATGTACTTGTATCCCAGAAATTGAAAGAGCAACTGTTGAGTCAGGTGCACGAGCACCGCATCAGCCACGCCCAGTTCTTCCTGGCACAGCCGGGAAGTCACGCCTTCGCGCTGGCGGTGGCACTGGCGCAGTATCTCTGCTGCGAGCACCCCACCGACACCGACTCGTGCGGCACGTGTCCCTCCTGCATCCAGTTCTCCAAGCTGTCGCACCCCGACCTGCACATCTATTTTCCGAACTGCACCACCAAAACCATCAAAAAAGACCCCGATTCCATCCAGCTGGCACAGGAGTTCAAAGACTATGTACTCGAAAACCAGTACCATATTGACATGCAGGAGTGGCTGGGCGTGTTGGCAGGCGAGAACAAGCAGCCCTCCATCAACATCCGCGATTGCTCGCACATCATCAACCAGAACAGCATGCGATCCTATATGGGTGGCTACAAGACGTACATTCTTTGGAGCGTTGACCGTCTGCACCATGCGGCGGCGCCCAAATTATTGAAAACGTTGGAGGAGCCCGACGGCAAATCGCTGTTCATCCTCATCTCAGAGAAACCGGACCAGATATTGAGTACGATCCTGTCCAGAACACAGTTGGTGAAGATTCCCAAGTTGACGGACGATGAATTGCAAAACGCCTTGCAGGAGGCTATTCCGGACATGGATGCAGCCACTGCGCGCGACATCACCGCCATTGCGGACGGCGACTACAACAAAGCCCTGCAGATTTACCGCAACAACGCGGAGCAGCGCGACATGATCGACACTTTCGACGCCATGATGACCAGCATCGTGGCCTTCGCGCACCAGCGGCCCGCCGGAGAGATCAACTACACTCACGTGCAAGAACTCTTCGGAGAGATTGTCGGCCAAGGCCGCGAGAAACAGAAAGCCTTTGTCAACATCATCCTGCGTATGCTCCGAAACCTGCTGATGCAAAACACCGGAGCCAACGCTTTGGTCAAAGTCACCGACCAGGAATCTGGCATATTATCCACCTTCCGCGACCTCAACTTGAAACAAATCACCAAAATGACGGAAGAGTGCAACAAAGCCCTGTATCACATCGGGCGTAACGGGAACACAGCCATCATCCTCACCGATCTCTATTTCAAGATGGCAGAATGTATTGCAGGAAAATAAGTTGGGATAATAAAGCCTTAATTTTTTTCTTTGATGCAACGGATACTATATCCTACGCCAGATCTATCTTCTGCTTTAAACAGCGTATCACAATTAAAGATGAGTCCATACGCCGATCTTTCGGTGGTAGATCCCACGCCCTTGGTGGACCAGAAATAGGTCTCACCATACATGCCCTCATACCGGTCTCTGCTGCCGTTATACCATCCTGCCGGCAAAGCTGAGAAGCCTGTCGTGTTGGAGCCGCCACCATCCAACCAATATAGCGGTGATTTCAAAGCATCAGCACCATGCAACGACAAAGTCTCATACTTTTCAGGAGTGGGCAAATACCAACCCGCTGGACAGATGCCCTGAATGTGGCCGTGCCCATTGTCAGCACTGTCGCGTACAGCAGACTCAAAGCTGTATAACCGGCCAAAGCGCTCCACATTTTCTGCCACATCCGGAGTCATACTACTATAATATTCATACACCGTTGGGATGAGGGAGCAGTCGCTGTATCGAGTGGACTTGAGGTTTGTTTGCGTCCAACAATCACAGTCAATACGTATTCCATGATAGACATTGCCTTCGCAGTCAATTGCATCCGGACATTCGGGGAAGGTCACATACACATGCTGTTGGCATGTTTTAGGACCGCACACAGGGTCGTTCACCGTCCAGGTAATCACATTATCACCTTCCGCATACATATTATCCGTCGGTTTGTCACTGGTAACCGTATAAGCCGGCCAATCTGCCAGTGTCGGGTATGTCCAAGTGCCGGAAACAGTAGTCGGAGGATAGTGAGAGACATCAAGGTTAATATTGGTCGCGTTTACTGTCGGTTCTGAAATATCCGCTGTAGGAATTTCCATCTCACACTCGCCAAAGTCCAAGACATCATTCACATCAGGTGGGCAAGAGATGGCCAGGCCATGAGATGGGTGGACAACGCCATATCCCACGGAATAGCAGCCAAAATCATCGTGAGCCACCACAACGTAGAAGCCTGCTGACAAACCTGTAAACACAGGGGAAGTATAGAAGTTAACACCTGCATCCACAGAATAATAGAAATCTGAATAACCGCCTGTAGCCGTCACGGTAATAGTACCGTCATTACCGCATATCTCATTGGTAACAATCGGAGTAACATTAATATCGCAGCCTTGGATCACAAAATTAATTTTCACAGTACTGTCGCACCCATTCGAAGCGGTTGTTCTATAAGAATAGTTACCTGGTCCTGTAATGTTAATTCCGTTCCATTCAAACGGGAAATGCGTACCTGAATGCACCGTTTCTTCCAAAATAGTCACGTAGGCAGGACGTATCGTCAAGTGCAAGGTCACCACACTGTCGCAGCCATCATGATTGCCACCCTCCATCGTATAGGTTGGATCAGTAGCAGGAGTGCTTTTGTAAGTAATGCCATGCCAGGTAAAAGAACCACATTCCACTGCCGTTGTGTCTCCGTATGTAATATGATTGATGGTCAAATGCAGGGTATCCACCTGTGTACAACCATGTTCGCAAGGATGTGAATAGGTATATATGCCTGATGAATAGTATGTTGTACCATTCCAATCGAAACTTTCACAGGCTGTTCTGGTAATAGCCTGATGTACCGGATGATGGACTATCAAATGCAACGTCACCACGCTGTCACAACCAGATGCGTTCATAAATGTGTGGGTGAGGGCATCCGTGCTGGAAGTGATGTTCGTATGCTCATACCAGTCGAAGCTCTCGCAGGCGACCGCCGTCGTGTCGCCCGTGTTGCTGTGGCCCACGGTAAGATGTAACGTCACCACACTGTCGCAGCCTGATGCGTTCGTAAACGTGTGGGTGAGGCTATTCGTGCTGGAGGTGATATTCGTATGCTCGTACCAGTCGAAACGGTCGCAAGCAAACGCTGTCGTGTCACCCGTGTTGCTGTGGCCGACTGTCAAGTGCAACGTCACCACAGAGTCGCAACCGGAGGCATTGGTGAACGTATGGGTAAGTGCATCAGTGCTGGAAGTAATGTTCGTGTGCTCGTACCAATCGAAGCGATTGCAGGCAAACGCCGTTGTGTCACCCGTATTGCTGTGGCCTACCGTCAAGTGCAACGTCACCACACTGTCGCAGCCGGAGGCATTGGTAAAGGTGTGGGTCAGGGCATCCGTACTGGAGGTGATGTTCGTGTGCTCGTACCAGTCGAAGCGGTCGCATGCAAACGCTGTCGTATCGCCCGTGTTGCTGTGACCGACTGTCAGGTGCAGGGTCACCACGCTGTCACAGCCAGATGCATTGGTGAAGGTGTGAGTGAGGGCATCCGTACTGAAGGTGATATTGTGATGTTCGTACCAGTCGAAACTGTTGCACGCAAACGCTGTCATGTCCCCCGTGTTGCTATGACCAACGGTAAGATGCAACGTCACCACACTGTCACAACCGGAAGCATTGGTAAACGTGTGGGTAAGGGCATCCGTACTGGAGGTGATGTTCGTGTGCTCGTACCAGTCGAATCTGTTGCAAGCGAACGCTGTGGTGTCTCCTGTATTGCTGTGACCGACGGTCAGGTGCAAGGTCACCACGCTGTCGCAACCGGATGCATTGGTGAATGTGTGCGTCAAGCTGTTTGTGCTGGAGGTGATGTTCGTGTGTTCGTACCAGTCGAAGCGGTCACAGGCGAATGCCGTCGTATCTCCAGTATTGCTATGACCAACTGTCAAGTGCAACGTCACCACACTGTCGCAACCGGAGGCGTTCGTAAACGTGTGGGTGAGGCTATTCGTGCTGGAGGTGATGTTCGTATGTTCGTACCAA
>Ga0265298_10002103_pt1 | contig 28462 bp, 31 predicted proteins | sample AusTroGonzalo_MG_3_FD_193486 | JGI IMG/M metagenome (GOLD analysis project Ga0265298, IMG submission 193486) | Bovine rumen microbial communities from tropical cattle in Woodstock, Queensland, Australia - Gonzalo_01 | ecosystem: Host-associated > Mammals > Digestive system > Stomach > Rumen ...
AAGTAGTCTGTGTTATCATTAAACAATGATTGAGATGCTGCGAAACAGAGATGAAGATTTCATGGAAAAGCAATTCGGATTTACAAAACAGCGGAAGGGCGGAACACAGGCATGGATCAGTCAAAGATTCAATTATACGACAATCAGCCGATCCGGACGGCATGGGATGAAGAACACGAGGAATGGTACGGTTCTATGAAAAATGCGGTTTCTGTCTGGACGAGCAAGAAATGTTCAGTACTGAAATGGGGGCAACTGAAGTCCGGATGATTCTTGAATAACGAATCTCAGCAGTGGAGTATATCGATTTCCTGAAGAGAACGGATCTGCGATCACAAGAGCGGGAGACAGGAGGTATAAAAAATGAAAAGACGACTCGTGAAACTGGCGGTGCTGCTGACGGCATTCGTGCTTTTGCCCGTGCGCGCCTTACCGGAGGCGGCAAACACCCGGGAGGATCAGAAGAGCATTATCATTGAGAAAAAGACATTCCCCCATTTGTGGTGCTACAGCAAAAAGGAAGGCGGCGAGGTGTCCGAGGGGGAGATGAACCTCTATTTCATGGACGACGGGGACATCCCCTATGTCGCGCTGTCCGAGTATATGGATTTCCTGTCGAAACTGTACAGCAAGGTCAAAAAGGCTGATATCGCCTACGAGATCGGGATCGATGCCGTGAACGAGACCAACCGGTACTTCATCGTGACCCGCCCGGACAACAAAAGTGCGATGATCGTCAACTCGGGAGAAGATACCATCACCTTTACCAGTTACAATGCATTCAGCCAGAAGCCCGGCAGCAGTGCGCTGGTGACCATGATGGATATCCCGGACCCTGTGACGTCGAATATAGATATCAGCGCGATCATAAGACAGATGTCGGATGCGCCGACAGAATCCAGCGAGGATCTGAACGCGCAGATGGCGGCGCTGCTAACCCCTCCGGACCCTGCGGCGGAACACTCCCTCTTTGTTGCGACGAACAAGCTGTTTAACCGCAGAGGGGAAATACTGACGATAAACCTTGCGGACTACAGCATCGACATCGTCTGCGAAGGCGACGAGTGCTACCTGCCTTTTCAGACCTTGAACGACATACTGGTCTGCCCGCTTTACATAGAGTATGTCTTCAACGGGGAGAAAGTGATCGGCGACGTCCACGGCGGCACCCTGATTCAGGAGGCTAATACGGTTGAGCCGGCGGATATGAGCGAGACGTTCGCTATGTTCAACTTCCACGAGTTCTGCCTGTTCATGGATTTCTTCTACGGGCTGAAAGAGGAACATCACATCGACAACTTTATGGACTACGTGATGGTTGACACCGGGTTGTTCGCCAACATGACCAGCACAAAGCCCATTGACTTTGACGGCGCGCTGGCCGGACTGCTGCTGCAGGATCTTGACGACGGTCATTCCGGCGTCAACCAGTTCAGCTGGCGCTGCGGACAGGATAATTCCCTGATGATGCTGAGCATGATGGCGCAGATGGGTTATTCCCTCACGGACAGGTCCAGGGCTGCCAAGACTTTCGGGGAGGCGAGAAAGGCCGCGTACCCCGACGGCGTGCCCGGGTATGAGGAGATCGGGGATACAGCGTTCGTCACCTTTGACAGCTTTACCTTCGAACGGGATCCGGAGGAATACTACGAATTGGAGGATCCGGACAACCCAAAGGATACCGCCGAGCTGATCCTGTATGCCCACCGCCGGATCACCCGGCCTGACAGCCCGATCAAAAATATCGTGCTTGATCTGTCCCTCAACGGCGGCGGAAACTCGGATGCGGCAATCGTCGCAGCATCCTGGTTCACCGGGGAGGCAAAGATCGCGCTGCGTGATCCGAATACAGGAGCGGAAACCATCGCGGCCTATCGGACGGACCTGAACCTGAACGGCGTAACGCTGAGCAACCCGGATGGCGGGGCGGAGCGTTATGACCCCGGCGACAGCGTTTCCGGCGGTAACTATCGCTTGTTTTGCCTGACCTCGCCGATTTCTTTCTCATGCGGCAACCTGGTTCCTGCCATATTTCAACAGGCGGGGAACGTCACGCTGATCGGTCAGCGCACCGGCGGCGGATCCAACGGGGTGCTGCCCGCCACCAGCGCGTCCGGTACACTGTTTCAGATATCCGGCAACCTGCAGATTGCTACCGTCAGGAACGGCGCATTCTACAACGTTGATACGGGTATTGAGCCCCATGTGCGGCTGAACTACCCTGAATCGTTCTACGACAGGGAGAGTCTTGTGGAGATGATCCACCGCCTGAAGTGATCACAAATCCACCGGGATATGCTGTCTTTGGAGCCGGGAAACATTCCCGGGATTTACCAAAAAACTTGATTGAACCATCGGCAAATTGAAGTTTATTAAGGCTGCACTTGCATCCGAAAGTTACTCGTAAATACGGCATACTTTCGAAAGGGAAGAAAACCATGAATGAGTTGTATGTTACAGATCTTGACGGCACATTGCTGAACAGGCAGGATCGGGTAAGCCCATTCAGTGTCCGGGTTATTAATGAACTGGCAGAAAAAGGTCTGCTTTTTACCTATGCGACAGCCAGATCCCTGGTATCCGCTTCCAAGGTCACCGAAGGGCTCAGCACAAAGATTCCTGTGATTGCCTATAACGGCGCATTTATCTTTCAGCCTTCCACCGGGGAGGTTCTGTCCAGTGAGGGCTTTACGGATGACGAAAGAAGCATGGTGAGAGAGAAACTGAAACAGTACCGGATCAGTCCCCTTGTTTATTCCTTTATCAACGGGGTTGAAAGAGTATCCTGGATTCCACAGCATGAAAATGACGGGATTCGCAGATATCTGAACAACAGGCCGGGGGACAGGCGGTTCAGGGCCGTCCGTGATTCGGATTCACTGTATCAGGGCAGCGTTTTTTACTACACCTGTATCGGTGAGAAAGATGAATTGCAGCCGGTTTATGATCTGTTTTCCAATGACAGCCATTTCCGTTGTACGATGCAGCAGGAACTGTATCGGCCGGAATACTGGTGTGAGATTATGCCGGCAATGGCATCCAAGGCGAACGCGATCCTGAAGCTGAAGGAAATGTGGGGATGCAGCCGGGTGATTTCCTTCGGTGATGCTGTGAACGATATCCCGATGTTTGAAGTTTCAGATGAATGCTATGCAGTGGAGAATGCGGTTGACGAATTAAAGGCTGTTGCAACAGGAATAATCGGAAGCAACGACGAAGACGGTGTCGCCAAATGGCTGCTTGATCATACAGATTTTGCCGGCAGTTTGGCAATCTCTGAAAAAACTCACCGAATCAGGTGATCATTGAATGAGTCCTTTTTTGTATCAATAAATGAAATGAGCTATCAGGGAGACAGCATATGGATCTGAGTAATGTATATTTTGTGATAGGAACCTCTTACGCAGGCAAGTCTACGATTGTAAAGAATCTGGCGAAAAAACACCATGGAATTGCACTGGAAGAAAACTATCACGACGCAAAACTGCCTGAGCTTGACAGCAGGGAATTCCCGGGCCTGACATATACCCGCGATCTTCAGGATTGGCATGAATTTATCCGGCGTACGCCGGACGAGTATGTCACCTGGCTGGAAAATACGACGAAAGAATGTGAAATTGTCGAGCTGCAGATCATTGAAGAACTTCTGGAAAAGCCTGAAACACAGGGAAAGAAAATCTTTGTGGATACCAATATCTGCATCGGGACGCTTCACAGGATTTCTGATGATCAGCATGTCCTTGTCATGCTGGCTGATCCCGAAATCGCGATACACCGTTTCTTTGATCGCCCTGATCCTGAAAAACAATTCCTTTATCAGCTCATGATGGAGGAACCGGACCCCCGGGCAGCGCTGGATAATTATCGGGAGATCCTCACGCGGATCTGTTCAAAGGAAAGCTATGATGAACTCCTGCATTCCGGGTTCAAAGTAATCTTCAGGGATGAGGGGCGCAGCCAGGAAGAAACGGTTTTGCTGGCTGAGAAGATATTCGGAATATCGTCATAAGCGGACTGCAGCGGATGTGACGAATCGTGTCACGGATGACACGGAGAGATTCTTTTCCTTTTTCCGCTCCTGCGTTATGGTTGATCCGTTCCTGAAGACAACGATGAAAGGACGGATGAACGATGAAATGGAAGAAGCAGTTACGGGCAGGGATCGGCCTGCTGGTGCTGTTCGTTCTCTGGACGGTACTGATCCGGTGTGTTGATGTGCAGGCAGTCGGACCGAAAGGAACCAAGGTCGGTTTCGCCGCGTGGAACGTATGGGTTCATCATCTGACCGGCGTTCACATGACGCTTTATACGGTGACCGACTGGCTCGGGCTGGTTCCGATCCTGATCTGCGGATGTTTCGGGATCCTCGGCCTGTGCCAGTGGATCCGGCGAAAGAGACTTTTGCAGGTGGACCGCGATATTCTCCTTCTGGGCGTTTACTATCTGCTGGTCATTTTGGCGTATCTGCTGTTTGAGATGGTCCCGATCAATTACCGGCCGGTTCTGATTGACGGGTCTCTGGAGGCGTCCTATCCGTCCTCCACGACACTGCTGGTGCTGAGCGTTATGCCGACGCTGAAACACCAGACGGACAGAAGATGCGAAAAGCAGACGCTTCGGTATTTTGTGACTGCGTTTACAGTATTATTCTCCGTGTTTATGGTGGTCGGCCGGCTGATTTCCGGGGTTCATTGGGCAACGGACATCATCGGGTCGGTCATCCTGAGCGCCGGTCTGTTTATGCTGTACTGTGCCGCGGTGGCCCGTGCCGATCTGAGAGATGAAGCAAAACTGTGAGGAGCAGGGTATGGAATTTCATGAGAAATTACAGGAACTGCGGAAAAGCAAGGGCCTGACGCAGGAAGAACTGGCCGAAGCGCTGTACGTTTCAAGAACCGCCGTGTCGAAATGGGAATCAGGCAGAGGCTATCCCAGCATCGATTCGCTGAAGGAAATCTCCCGCTTTTTCGGTGTAACGATCGATGAACTGATCTGCCCGCAGGAGATGATGACCGCTGCGGAGGATGACAAAAGGCAGTCGATCGGCAGATATGTTTCGGTGATCTGCAATGCGATGGATATTCTGACGGCCGTTCTGTTGTTTCTGCCTGTGTTCGGAAACGGAACGGATTCTCCCGCTTCGGTGTCCCTGTTTCATCTCACCGGTGTCCAGCCCTGGCTGAAGACTGTTTTTATTGCTGTCATCGGAATTATCATACTGAACGGAATCTGCGGCCTGGTTCTTGCCCGTTTTAACAAAGCGTCCTGGAACAAACACCGGCTCGTGACCGGCATGTTGCTGTCTGTCACAGCCGTCGGTGTTTTTATCGCTGCCAGGCAGCCGTATGCGGGAATTGTCTGCTTTTCCATCCTGGTGATCAAAACCTGGCTGATGGTGAAGGGCAGGGAATGATCTCCTCTACGGAGCGTAGGTTGCAAGGGGCCAGGCTGTCTGCTATGCTCGTCCGGAAAGGAGGAATGGTGAATGAATCATTATGTGACAGGATCCACGATCAAGGCACTGCGCGAAAAGCACCGGATGACGCAGGCAGAACTGGCCGAACAGCTTTGCGTGAGTGATAAGGCCGTTTCGAAATGGGAAACAGGGCGCGGATTTCCGGATGTGGCCCTGCTGGAGCCGCTTGGCAGGGCGCTGCATGTTTCCATAACGGAATTGCTGTGCGGACAGCTGATTGTGAATGCCAACAGATCTGCAAATATGATTAAAAGTCGATTCTATGTCTGTCCTGTCTGCGGGAATGTGCTGTTTGCCAGAGGGGACGCGCTGATTTCCTGCTGTGGTATTCAGCTCCCCGCACTGGAAGCGGAGGAACCGGATGAGACACACAGGATGGGTATTCAGCGGGTGGAAGATGAGATCTATGTTTCTTCGGATCATCCTATGAGCAAGGATCATTATCTTTCATTTGCCGCGTATATGACGCCGGACCGCTGTGAAATCAGGGCGCTGTATCCGGAGGGAAACGCGGAAGCAAGATTCTTTTTCCGCGGAACGGGACGGCTGTATTATTATTGCAATCAGCACGGATTATTCGTTCAGCAATGCACTTGCGGGCATGCACTGCCCTGAGCATGCTGCGCGGCGGAAAAAGGAGCCGGTGAGAATCTTGCCAGCTCCTTTATCGCACCAGTTATGCCTGCTTCAGCGGTACCCAGATATACACTTTCGAGTCATCGGATCCCTCTTCCGGAGGAAGATAAACCTCGATGTCGTATTCACCTGCCAGCTTGTAGCCCTGCAGCGCGGGCAGCCACTCCGCCCAGATCCTGGTGTTTGTGTCCTGCAGCGTTTTGAGGGTGCAGGGAAACTGGGCCCACAGACTTCCGGGGATCACCCGGGTCTCGCAGCCTTGCGGGATATCCTCCCAGGGGAAATAGAGATCAGCGATCCAGTAGTCAAAATCCTTGCCTTTCATATCGACGCACACGCCGAAGGTTCCCATGATCGGCCGATTTTCGCCCTGCGCCAGCCATTCATTCCAGAACTTCGGGATCTCCTCATAGCTGGTGTCCGAGTTGAACGGTCTTTTCACACCGATAATTGTAAACGGTGCTTTTTCAACAATGCGGTAATCCATCATACTTCCACCCTCCAATGTGATTTTGATATGCAGCGGAGCGAAAGAACGCAGGGATGCGCCGGGTTCGCGGGCTCTGGACGGGGAAACACCGTGAAAGCGCAGGAAGGCTTTGGTAAAGCTGTCCGGTGAATCATAACCGTACCTGAGTGCGATATCGATAACCTTCGCGTTCGTCCCGGCCAGTTCCTGGGCTGCCTGCGACATCCTGCGCGCCCGGATGTATTCGCCGACGGTCATTCCGCACAGAGCACCGAAAATGCGCTGGAAATAGAAGGGAGACAGTGCCGCTTTTCCGGCGATCTCTTCAATGTCCAGTTCATCTGTCAGATGCTGCTCAATATAGTCGATTGAGCTCTGGAGACCTTCAATCCATCCCTGCATCATGGTCACTCCTTTCCGTTGCGTGATCAGTATATCAGATCGGGAAGTCGGATACCCGATTTTCTGTGCTCTTCTGTGCCGGGTTCGGTCTGTTTATTGTAACTGATATAAACTTTGAAATCAAACGGTTTGCCTGCCGGATATAGCAGCACATACTATTTTACTATAGATTTAAATGGATGATAAGTGGTATACTTGTCATACAGAATATGATCCGGTTGCCGAAGTCTCAGAAGAAAGATACACAGGAAAAGGGAGGCCGCAATGAAGACTATGGGAAATCAGCCGCATTCAAAGCGAAGGATAACAGCTGTTTTTCTGTTCGTGATCTGTCTGTGTTTTGTGTTTTCTGCAGGATATGCACCGGCGGAAGTTGCTGCAGAAACAAACGGCGGCCGGGAGCCGATCGATCACAGCGCGGAACTCGTTGAGATCATGAATCTGAATCTGCGGTATATACTGAATACATGGTGGCCTTCGGAAAAGGATTATGTATATGCCGCGGCGACCAGCATGAACAGCGATCAGCAGCTGACAGAGGAACGGCGTGCTGCCATCCGGGACAGTGCCCGTGCCTTTGCTGACTGGCGGGATGTGGACGAGTTTCCCATACTGTATCTCAGCCGGGAACAGGCGGAGAACGGGATCCGTCCGGTCTCTCATGCAATCTACTGCATCGCCCTGGCGTTGCATTACGGATATTACGATGAAGAGATAGCCGGCGTGTCCGGGGAAGATGCGGAGGCCATGTGCATCAAGCTGATCAATTCGGTTGTGGAGGAGCATCGGTCCAACCATCCGGATGATCAGGAGGACCGGTACTGGGGAGACAGCTGGCAGAGCCCGCTGTGGGCGGAGAATATCGGGCTGGGTGCATGGCTGCTCAGGGACAGTATGAAACCGGAAGATTACGCAAAAGCGGAACGGATGGTTCTCAACGAAGCGGACAGAATGGCCTATGATTTTGAGATTCCGTATTACCAGGATGAAAACGGGAAAATCATTTATCCCGGAGATACCAAAGGGGAGGAAATCGCATGGAGTGCGAAGATCCTCGCGCTGGCCTGCGCCATGTTCCCCGATTCTGAAAAACTCCCTGACTGGAACGATAAACTTGAGCGCATGCTGGTCTCTTCAACTGCCATGCAGGAAGATCTCGGGAGTGAGCGGATCATCGACGGGAGAAAAGTCGGGGATCTGATTAACGGATCCAACGTGAATGAGGACGGAACCGTGGTCAATCATGATCTTGTCCATATCGATTATATGGCGACCATATATGAAGAGATGGGCGATACGATCGTTGTTTACAAAATTGCGGGCAAACCTGTACCGGAGGCAGCGACCTTCAATCTGGACAAGATTTACCGGGGCCTGATTGATGTGGATCTGGGGAAATATGATGAAAGCCGCGCAGGGAAAAACTTTTATCTGCGGGACGAAAACGGACAGCCCACGGGAGAAGTCACAATGCCCGGCAAAAACGACTGGGGCAAGCCGGGATATGCGATCTATTACCTGTGCGATGTGATGACAGATAGGCTGGATCTGGATACAGACATCGAAGAAACCTATAAGGCGCATGTTTGGGAAGAACTGCATTATGAAAAAATGCGCGACCAGGTCCGCAGGGAAACGGACGGCGGGATTACAGGGCAGTTCTTCCAGCCGGGAGAGAATTCCTTTGTTTCCGGTGAATTATTCATGATGCACAACCTGGCAGAAGCATATGTGCTGCAGCGTTAATGATGATGTGTTATACTCTTTGCAGCAAAGAACGGAATGATACAGCAACAGGAGGAGTTTATGAGTCAGCATTTTGAAGCGAGTTTTGATTCCCTGCGCACTTATTCCGCCCCGGAATGGTTCCGGGATGCGAAGTTCGGCATCTGGAGCCACTGGGGGCCCCAGAGCGTGCCCATGTTCGGCGACTGGTATGCCCGGAATATGTATATTGAGGGGACGCCGCAGTATGAATACCACCTGCGGCATTACGGACACCCGTCGAAGTTCGGGTACAAGGACATCTGCGCCCTGTGGAAGGCGGAGAAGTTTGATCCGGAAGCCCTGATGGCAAAATATCACAAGGCCGGCGCGCGCTATCTGATGACCCAGGGCACGCACCATGACCATTTTTTCAACTATGATTCAAAGCTGAACCGGATGAACAGCGTGAACGTGGGTCCGAAGAAGGATATCCTTGCCCTGTGGAAAGCGGCGGCGGACAAGTACGGCCTGCGCTTCGGGATCAGCGAGCATCTGGGGGCTTCTTTTGCCTGGTGGCGGGTGAACAAAGGGTGTGACCAATTCGGACCTTATGCCGGCGTACCCTATGACGGGAACGATCCTGCCTGGCAGGACTTCTATTACGCGAACCAGGAACACGGTACGGAGCATCCGGAAGAAATCTTTCCGTGGTATACGGGAAACAGGACATTCCGGGATTACTGGCTGCGCTGCGTGGAGGAGATGATCGAACGGTTCCAGCCGGATCTGATCTATACCGACGGTTCGCTGCCGTTCGGAGGGCACTGGATGGGTGAGGATCCCAGGAAGATCCGGGAGGAAGATTATGAACTTGGCCTGAAGGCTGTTGCCAGGTTGTACAACACGTCTATCGACAAATATGGAGAAAACCAGGCGGTTTACCTGCAGAAAGACCGGCGGAAGGAAATCTTCAGCGTCGGCGTGCTGGATATTGAAAAGAGCCAGCTGCCGGGAATTATGCCGGACCCGTGGCATACGGATACCTGCATCGGCAACTGGTTCTATGATGTGCATTCTCCCTACAAGCGGCCGGAGCAGATCATTGAGATGCTGGTGGATATCATCTCCAAGAACGGCGTGATGCTGCTGAACATCCTGCAGCTGCCGGACGGCTCCATTGATGATGAAGCCGCGTTCATCCTGGATAAGCTGGCGGAGTGGTTTGCCGTGAACAGCGAGGCGGTTTACGGTACGCGGCCGTGGCGCGCCTTCGGTGAGGGAGAAACACGGGTTAAGATCGACGGCTTTACCGAGGAAAAGACCGACTGGAACCGGAGCGACTTCCGCTTTGTGAAGAAGGACGGGGCGGTCTACGCGTTCGCGCTGGGCGCGGCTCCCGGGGAAACGCTCGTGCTGCGCAGTTTCGCGGAGCAGGAGGTACGGTCTGTGGAACTGCTGGGCGTCGGGCCGGTGGAGTTCAGGCAGGAGTTCGGGCTGTTGATTGTGCAGCTGCCGGAGAAACTGCCGTCTATTTGTGCGAACACTCTGAAAATTTATTAAGGGGGCTTTCCGATCGAAACCAACAAAGGCGTCACTGGCGCCTTTGCCCCTAAACCCCTTCGGACCAAATGCTTTTGAAATATTATAAGGATATGCTTTCAAAAAGAGGATCCGGCCGAAATTGGCCGGATCCTCTGTCGTTAAAGGGTTATTGCCGGATCATTTGCGTTCCGTGATTTCCTTGTCCAGCTTGGCGATGAGTTCGTCCAGGGACATGGAAGTGGTCTGATCTGTCGCGCGGTCGCGCACGGCAACGGAATTCTCGGCGATTTCCTTCTCGCCGATGATCAGCATATAGGGCACTTTGTCCTCCTGGCGGGCATAACGGATCTTGTAACCGATTTTTTCATTCCGCTCATCCAGTTCGGCCCGGATGCCCTGCTCCATCAGTTCGCGGGTAATTTTGGCCGCGTAGTCCATGCTCTTATCGCTGACAGGCAGCACCTTCACCTGCACCGGGGCCAGCCACAGCGGGAAAGCGCCCTTGGTTTCTTCGATCAGGTAAGCCATGAAGCGGTCGATGGAGCCGAGAATGGCGCGGTGCAGGACAACGGGGGTCTTCTCCGTGCCGTCCTGGTCCACATACTTCAGATTGAACTTTGCCGGCAGGCAGAAGTCCAGCTGACAGGTGCTCAGGGTATATTCGGCGCCGATGGCCGGCTTCACATTCACGTCCAGCTTCGGGCCGTAGAAAGCAGCCTCGCCGATTTCTTCCGTATAGTTGATGCCCAGCTGATTCAGCACGTCGCGCAGGGCGGACTCCGCCTTGTCCCACATTTCGTCATCCTGGTGATACTTGACCTTGTCGTCCGGATCCCGCAGGCTCAGCACGCAGCGGTAGTCCGTAATATGGAAGTCATGATAGACTTCGCGGATCAGGTTGACCACGCTGGCCACTTCATCCTTGATCTGGTCAGGTGTGACAAAGAGGTGGGCGTCATTCTGGCAGAAATGGCGGGCGCGCTCGATGCCCTTCAGCGTTCCGCTGGGTTCGAAGCGGAAATCATGGGCGACTTCACCGATGCGGATCGGCAGATCCCGGTAGCTGTGGAGCCGGTTGGCGTAGATCATCATGTGGTGCGGGCAGTTCATGGGCCGCAGCACGAAGCTTTCGCCTTCGACTTCCATGGCGGGGAACATATTCTCCTTATAATGATCCCAGTGGCCGCTGGTGCGGTACAGGTCGACCGTGCCGACGCAGGGTGTCATTACATGCCGGTAACCCAGGAGCCGCTCCTTGCCCTTGATGTAGTTTTCCAGCTCCATCCAGATCGTATAACCCTTGGGCAGGAACATGGGAAGGCCTTTGCCGATCAGGTCGTCCGTCATAAAGAGCTGCATTTCCCGGCCGATCCGGCGATGGTCGCGGGATTTGGCTTCCTCCTGCTCCACCTCCCAGGCTTTGAGCTCATCCTGATTCCGGAAAGCAACGCCGTTGAGCCGGGTAAGCATCTTGTTGGCCTGGTTGTTTTTCCAGTAGGCGCCGGACAGGGCTGTCAGCTTGAAGGCTTTCAGGGCCTTGGTATAGGTGAGGTGCGGGCCGACGCACATGTCGATATAGTCGCCCTGCTGATAGAAAGTGATAACGGCGTCTTCCGCCAAGTCGGCGATATGCTCAACCTTGTAGATTTCGCCGCGGTCTTTCATCAGCTGTACCGCCTCGTCGCGGGGGAGAGGATAGACCTTGAAGGGCAGATTCTCCTTCACGATCTTCTGCATCTCCGCCTGAATGGCGGGCAGATCCTCATCCGTCAGCTTGACATCGCCCAGATCGATGTCATAGTGGAAGCCTTTTTCGGTGGCGGGGCCGTAGGCAAAATGAGCGTCGGGGTACAGGCGTTTGACCGCCTGGGCCATGATGTGGGCAGCGGAGTGACGAAGTACTTCCAGCTCTTCTTCCGCGGGACATTCCGCGACATGGCCGTCGTTGTAGATGATTTTCATGGGGATACCCTCCTTCTTTATTCGGGCCGGAGCAAATCAAAAAGCATCCGCCCTGCGTTGCTTGCCGGGACGGATGCTGTGTCAGCATTCGCGGTTCCACCCTGCTTGTTCTGAAAACCACTCATTGTGCCGCAGTATCGGGCGGCGCCCGCTCTTCATCCGGGAATGGTATCGGCTCAGGTTCCGCTGCGGGCTTGCACCTGACCCCGCTCTCTGAGAGCCGGAGCTCCTGACCGCATGTTTCCCTTCATCTGAAAAGGATAAGGGAAGTATAACCTCTCTTGAGGTTAAACGCAAGAGTTTTTTTCAAGGGGGCTTTCCGATCGCCCCCTTGACCCCTTCGGTTCAATGGGGTTGGCTTTCCGAATGCTTCTTGACCCCTTCGGCTTTGACACGCGCGATGCAATATGTTATGCTTTTTTCTCCCCGGAGGGGGGAGATACGGAGGATGAAATGCGCAGGATTATTGCCGCTTTGTGTTTAATTTTCATGCTGCTTTCCGCTGCTTCGGCGGAGGATTTTCTGCTGGGCGCAGAGCCGGAAAAAACGGATATCACTCCGGCTTACCGCAGTGAATACAGGCCGGAGCATGAGAACTGCTACTGGTGCACGCCGATGGACCTGACGGACGAGGAAGCCGTATGGAAGATGCTCACGGCCCCGATGACCGTGGTTGATCTGGATATGATGAAGCAGACGGTCTGCTACAAAGAGCCGGATGAAAACAGCGAAGCCATCGGCATGATCACCGGCAGCAGCCAGGGTCTGCATGTGCTGGAGACGCTGGACAACGGCTGGACGCTGATCGAGACTTATTCCACGAGCTTCCATGACAGCAAAGTCAAAAACTTCAATGCCTTTGTAACCGGCTATATCAAAACGGACCGGCTGAAGACCGTCCAGGTGAATCAGAATTACGGCATTATCATTGATAAGCTGACCCAGCGGCTGTACTTTTTCATGGACGGGCATCTGGAAACCTCGCTGGCGATTTCCACGGGCTTGTATAATTCCAAACAGCCTTACAACGAAAGCCGTTCCGGTGAGTATATGATCATTTATACCAAGACCGGCGCCCTGATTGACGGGAACATGCACTGCGATTACGCGCTGCGGTTCAACGCGGCGGACTATCTGCACGAGGTGCCCTACATTATCCAGAATGGGCAGAAGAACTACAAGGGATATGAGAACAAGCTCGGTACCCGCGCCAGCCACGGCTGCCTGCGGGTGCAGCGCAACAAGAACTCGCAGGGCTACAATATGCGCAGGATCAGCGAACTGATCAAAAAACGGAAGGATAAAAACTGCGTTAAGCTGGTGGTCTGGGAGGATTACCAGGGGCGGCAGGTAAAGATTCCGGACGACGACACCCCGCTGTATTACAATCCGAAGAAAGGCACGCAGTATCACGCCGTAGCGAACTGCGCCAGCATCCGGAAAAAGTTCCTGCCGCTGACGGCTTTCACTTTCGGCGAGCTGGAGGAAAAAACCTTCGCGAAGCTGGATCCCTGCCCTTACTGCCAGCCTACGCCCCGGAGAGCAGTGCTGGAAGAGATCAATGAGATCCACCTGGAATCTTCCCCGGGCGAAGTCATGAGCTACTGGCCGGAGAAAAAATGACTCAGATGTTCCAGAAACTCAGGCGTCCGGGCCCAGTACCGGATTCCCCAGTTTTCGAAGTCCCACTTTTCCATGTATTCGTTACACTCGTAATCCACATACCAGATCAGGCCGTCCCGGATCACAAAATTGGTCGGGAAGTAATCAATATTCAGGCCGGCGGATTTTGCCTGTGCAGCCATTTCCCGTACCTGGTCCAGATACGGATTGGCTGAACCGCCGTTCCGGACAAGATCAAAGATGGTGTCTCCGGGGATGTATTCCTTGACCACGATCTCAGCTTCTTCGTCGATGGCAATCAGTGCCGGGATTCTGATCCCCACTTTTCGCAGCCGTTCGTAATCCCGCTTTTCCGCCTCAATCTTGTTGCCGAAAGTATAATAATCACAGGGCTCATGATGGATCTGCTTGACAACAGCCTGTCCGGCTTCTCCTTCCGCCAGCCAGGCATATCCGCCTTTCCCGTGGCCAAGCAGCTTTATGATGTGATATTCCTTTCCGCCTGCGACGACGGTATTCGTGTTTTGATCAATGGCTCGAAAGTTGTTCATCATTTCACTCCCCAATGTTGGCAGGTCGGTTTTGGACATTCATTTATCAGCAGTTTCCGGAGGCTGCGTCTGGTCAGGATATTCCCAGAATCCGCCCTTATGAAAATTCTCGTTTCCCAAAGGGATGGCGGTCAGCCTGAAGATGACGCATCCGTCCGGACATACGATCGTTTTTGAATACCTGCCGTCGCCGCCGAGGTTTTCAAGATCGCCTCCGCTCCGCACAGCTTCCATCAGCGGGTAGAGCATCATCATTGTCTTTGAACAGATTCCGTATCCGTCCCTGTTCACCGGGCATCCGTACGTACAGGTATACCGGTCGCCGATTTCTTCCCCGTTGCGGCAATATCTCTCCGTGTGATCGCCGTGCAGGAATCCCGTTACTTCCACGTTGAATTCGTATTCTTCGTCATACCACTTTTTCATTTTCTGCTTCCCTCCGTTTTTTATTTCTGCAGTTCTTTATTCAGTCAGGCGTTTTCAGCGTCCAGGGCAAACAGCGCAGCGCCCAGCGCACCGCAAAGCTGTGCCTCCGGGGGCACAATGATCTCAGCTTTCAGCTTTTCCTCCAGCGCTTCCACGACGCCCCGGTTCATGGCGACACCGCCTGTCATCACATAAGCCGGCTGCCCGCCCAGTCGCATGACCAGGGAGGCTGTTTTATTTGCCACTGCCATGTTCAGCCCGTGAATGATGTCGGCTGGATCGGTGTTGCCGGCAATCAGGGACACTACCTCCGATTCCGCGAAGACCGTGCACATGCTGGAGATGGTTACCGGTTTGCTCCATTGCCGGCCTTTTTCACTCATCTCCGGCAGTGTCATTTCCAGCGTCCGTGCCATGAGCTCCAGAAACCGGCCTGTTCCGGCGGCACATTTATCGTTCATCACAAAATTGATTACCCGGCCGTTCTCGTCCATCCGGATCACTTTGGAATCCTGCCCGCCGATGTCGATGACGGTTCTTGCTCCGGGCAGCAGATGATGGGCCCCGCGGGCGTGGCAGGTGATTTCCGTGACGGAGGCGTTTCCGCCGGCAATATGGTCGCGCCCGTAGCCGGTGGAGACCACCGTGCCGATGTCGCCGCGTGTGATTCCCGCCTGCTGTATGGCAGCTTCCAGTGCTTTGTCCGCGCCGGCAGCTGCGCCCGCGCCGGTGGGCAGGATGGCGCTGCCGACGATATTTCCCTGTCTGTCCAGAATGACCGCGTCTGTGCTGGCGGAGCCGCTGTCTATCCCGGCTGCATACCGTGCGTTTCTTTTGGCATTCACCTGTATTGTTCTCACTCCCAGCGTTTCGGAAAATGCTTCCAGTCTGGTGGCCAGCTGGCCGCTGCTTTGGGGGGTACAGTCTGTTTCAACTTTCAGAATCGGCTGCGCGGTGCCATTTCGCAGCCGGGCATACTGAAAACTGTAATAGTCGCAGAACTTTACCGTGTGGCAAATGATGCCGGCGGCTTTGTCGTCAGGGACCTCCTTGCGGAACTGCATCCGCATGCAGGCAGGCGACTGCCCCAGCAGCGCGGCGGCATAGGCCGTGAAAAAAACTTCCGGCATTTCCTGCGGGCAGGGGGCCGGCCTTCGGTTGCCGGTGCAGGTCTGGTCGACGACGGGCAGGGCGGATTTTTCCTGCGCTGTGCGCAGCAGCAGACTGCCGCCGTGGGCCCCGGTCAGGGTGATATGCGGCGTTTGTTTCCAGGATTCATCGGAAACGGCGCCGGCTCTCCAGGCGTCGAAGGCAAGATCGGGCCGGAAGGAAGAGCCGCTCCATGCCGAGAGAGCATCCCGCAGGCGCTCCAGTTCCCGTTTGAATCGTTTCTGCTCCGCCGGGCCCTGCTTGTGGGGCAGGGGAAGCAACCAGAGAAAGTCCATATCACCCCGGGCAAGCAGAATATCATAGATCCTGCGGCATACGTCACAGCAGTCTACCAGCAGCAGCCGGCGGATGCCTTTCCCCAGGACTTCTTCCAGCACAGCCTTGCCAAAGCCGCACAGATTGGGATGGCCGCAGCTGTCCGCACAGGAAAACCCGGCCGGGGACGGGTCCAGACGCTCACAGGACAGCGAAAACCCGGCGAGCAGTTCCACGGGCGTATATTTACATACGTAGTAAACGGGTTCAGCCATGACTGTGTCCCTCCAGCATCTCCAGAAAAGCGTTCAGGCGGGTGGCCGTCTGTCCGTCCGAGGCGTTGCGCCGGTCACAGCCGTCACCGTTCAGGATCAGGGTGGGGAAGCCTGCCTTTTCCAGTTCGCTTTTGAAAAGGGCGGACAGCCCCATGGTCTGCTTGCACCCCCAATGGCAAAAGCAGATTACGCCGTCCACATCCAATTCGTCCGCCAGCGCCAGCGCGGCTTCGACCCGCTTCTGTCCGCCGTTCCAGGGGCTGTATACCAGGCGGCGGGCCATGCTTTCATAGGGCAGGTCGGGATCCACATCCGTCAGGCTTTCGGTGCACATGTCACAGGTTATGATCTGGCAGCGGTCGTTGAGATCAAACAACTCCTTCACCGGCGTTTGCCAGATCGGAATGGTGTGCAGCCACAGGAGACGTATGCCGCGGGCCGGCGGGGCGGCGCGCAGATCGTGAAGCAGCATATCTGCGTACCGTTCCGCCGCGGGAGAACCTAAGCCGTTGTGGGACAGATAGATTTCATACATTTCCGAGGTAACGTCCCCGTACAGGGAATGCGTCCTTTTTTCCGCCAGGCAGGCACGCAGGTTTTCCACCGTTCGCTTGGAGCGGATCATGGTTTCCCGCAGTTTCTGTTCCTCCAGCCTACGGCCCAGATGCTCCTGCATAAACCCGGCCAGCTCCCGGAACTGGTCCGCCACATAAGCTACGCTTTCCTCGCTCTGTTCCGGCGGTACGTCCACATAGTAATGCGGCACATCATAGCGCGCGGCCAGCTCCCGGAAGGTCAGATGGTTGGCGTCGCATACCAGGGAGGTATTGATCACCATGGCAGGCTTCGGCATCACGTTCAGATAAGCGGTGCCCAGCAGCACCTTGTGATAGGAACAGTAGGTCTCGGCGATTCCCTCGTTTTCCGCCGCGTCGGCAAAAACAGCCTCGGCCTGGGAACCGTTGATGTACGCAGCCAGCATTTCCGCGCACATGGGGGTAATTCCCATTGCCTCCAATAGTTCGCTGGGTTGAAAGACGCTGACAAGCGCTGCGCTTTCAGCGTGATCCAGCACATGGCACATGACACGGTTCAGCGCAACGGCGCTGTATTGGCGGGAAGGGGGGAGCCTTTTATCGGGCATATAGCGCAAAATGCCCCGGAAAGCCTTCAGCCCGGTAACAAGAAGCCTGCGGCTCCGGACGGGATCGTCCGCGGCCAGCTTGCCGATGGTCTTCCCGAAGGTCTGAACGAGATCCGCCATGATGTGCTCCTCTTTCCGTTATGGTGCAGGTCGAATATAGCACAATTCAGAAGGAAGAGAAAGAGGAATATTAAACCATCATGACCATTTCAATCTCATCTTCATCTTCGGTTCCGGTTGCGGAAAAACCCTTGCTTTCATACAGTTTCCTTGCGACGGGATTGTTTTTATTGCAGGTCAGGGCGATTCTGCCCGAATCACCGAAGGGTTTTGTTCTGATATATTCGATCACCCGGTCCAGGGCCTCTCTGCCGTAACCATTCCCCTGCTTGGATTCGTCGATCATCATGTGCCAGATATTATACTCGGGGATATCGTAATCATAGATTACCATGACATATCCGATTATCTTTCCATCGGCATAGATGCCGAACGGCTGGCACTGGTTCCGGTAAACATATGCCTGAGCAAGGCTGCGTATCGGGTGAGAAACATATTCCTCCTGTCCCTGCGCAAGCCTGAGGTTAAAAGCGTCCAGAAAATTATTTTCTGTGATTGCTTTCAGTTCTGTCATGCGTTTTCTCCTTACAATCTCAGGTTAATTAATCCCGCAGAGTTTCCTGTGCATCATGTCTCATCGGTGTAAACCGTATGCCGTTGACTGTCTTCTCTTCTTCCGTCGGAACAAATCCGATTGCTTTATAGAACGGCAGTCCATATGGTGAAGAGTTGAGCGTAATCGTATCATGAGGATAAATCTTACGCAGGTATCGGAATAATGATGTTCCGATACCCCGTCTGTGATAACTGCCATCCAGAAAGAAGAAGCAGATGTGCATCCTGTCCGGCCTGATGCCGATCTCACCGATCAGTTTTTCCCCGTCAAATGCCCCGTAGTATTCTATTCCGGCCAGATAATCATTATCATGAAGGCATTTACGGAACTCTTCCGTACCTTCCGGAGTATAATCCGGTGATTCATATTCAGAAAAGGTTTTCCATGCAAGCTCCAGTGCCGCCGGGATTTCACCCGCGGTTAATTTGCGCATCGAAATCGCATTCGGCTTCATTGAAAATTATCATCTCCTTTGGTATTCCGCCAGCGTCCTGACTTCACAGCCTTTATCCGCGTAATAGGCGAGCATTTCGGGAACCTTTTTCAGGTCATAACTGGTGACACAGTCAGAAATAACGTGCACTGTATATCCGGCTTTGACCATGTTGAAACAGGTGGACTTAACGCAGGCTGTCGCGTCTGCGCCGGTGATGAAAAACTCGCTGATTCCGTTTGCCCGGATGTAGTCCGAAAACGCTTTGCTCGTCAGTGCGTTCGACTTCGATTTGACAAAGATCTTGTCTGATACGATTTTCAGTTCCGGAACAAGTTCCGCGCCTTTGGTGCCGGGCTTAAACGTGCGTGTTCCGGCGGACAGATTGTTATGTTGGATATAAATGATATCCATGCCGTTCCCAACTGCCCAGTCAATGGCAGCGTTCAGCTTTTCAATAATATCCCGGTAATGCTTTGTGATATCGTTTTGGATGTCGATTACGACAAGCGCTTTTTTGTTCGCTGTATGCATTTTTATATCCTTCCGTTCTTTATCAGTTCCTGTACTTCTTTCAGCTTAGGCGGGTTCAGCGGTAAGGGAAATCGTGAGATAGCGATCGCGGAGCAGGCGCTGGCAAAACGCACCAGATCCTCATCCTTCAAATCGTGAAGAAGGCCGTACACGCAGCCTGCCTTGAAGGTGTCGCCCGCGCCTAATGTGCTTCTGACCGTAACAGAGAACGGTTTCATTCGTTGAATGGGTTCATCCTTCCGGGCGTACAGCATGTCTCCGCCGCCCTGGGTCAGAATGGTCAGGCCGTCCGACTCCTGCTGCATCCGTTCCATAATGGTTTCCGGAGCCATTCCGGCATAAAGTTCCGCTGTGCACTCCTTTGATACCACGTTCACGGCAGCCTGACGGTGCAGGATCGAATCATGCGGACTGTCAATAGTTACGAAAGGAACATTGTGCTTCCGGCAGAGCTCCGCTGCCCGCAGGGATTCTTCCCCGAAATAGGGGTCGATCGCCGCTGCCTTGCAGCCCGCGATATCCTCTTCTTTCGGGATGCTCCACCATCTTTCACCAGTGGAAAACAGCGTCTGAAATCTTCCCATGGGCGAGCGTACAAGCCCTGCAATCACCACATAGTCCATGACGCCTTTATCTTCTGTAAAACACAGGGAAGACAGATCCACGGTCTTGTCTGCATAGAAAGCTTTCAGCATTGGGGCGACTTCCGTACCGATCCAGGTACCGTCCATCCGAACGGACACACCGAGGGACGAGAGTACGGTTGCCGCCGTGCCCGTTTCACCGCCGGGCAGGAAATACTGCTCCGCGATTTCCGAATACTCATCCGGCTGCAGGAAACCGCCTTTCAGCAGGAAGGAATGGGTTCCCAGGACCTGACCGAAGAGGTAAACCTCAAAATTCTGTTTCATGTTATGAAGACGCTCCTTACTTTGATGAAATGCTGTATGAAGGTTTCCGCACAAGCTTTCACAGTGTTACATGCCCCCGTTTACCTGACGGATGTACTCTTCCGCGGGGATCATGGGCTTTTCCAGGCCGGCGATCGTTTCGGCTGATAAGCATAGCTCGGTGCCGTACTCCTCCCCGGCTTTCTCAAAGCGCATCAGCAGCGGATCCGCTACGACTGCAGCTTCCGGCACGTTCAGCAAGGGTGTCTCGGGCACACAAACCATATCGTGATTGCCGAAACAGGTTTTGCACATTTGCTTCAGCCCATCAAAGTTGCCTTCCCAGTGGGGAAAGCCGCAGCCGCAGATGACCAGCGTATGGATGCGGGAAAAATCCGCCAGCGCTTCATGGCGTACCGTTCCGTCCGCTTCCTGCACCATCTTCATCCGGACCAAAGGGATCGTCCGGTCCAGCACGGCTTTCAGGTGGGAAGGCATACCATAGCAGTACAGCGGGAAGCTCCAGATAATCACGTCCGCATCCCGGTAAAGATCCAGGATCGCGTTCTGATCATCGTCAATGACGCAATGGCCGTCCCCGTGTGCCCAGCAGCCAAAACAACCCCGGCAGGGGGCGATCTGCTGTTCAATAACGTTGACGATATTCACTATGTGGCGGCCGTCAGCATTCAATCCCTTAAGAAACGCTTCCGTCAGTCGGAATGTATCGCTCTTTTTCTTGGGGCTTCCGTTCAATACAAGAATCTTCATCGTTTTATTACTCCTTCTCTTCTGTTGCTTTTAGTTGTTCCAGCGATTTCAAGGCTGCTGCTTTGTGTTTTGCTCATCTCATACTCCATATGTATCGATAAAAAAACGTGCGAAAGCTTCTATCCGGGCCAGCGCATCGTCCACTTTCTCCGGTTCACGATCACACAGATGGATCAGAGCAGAGACAGGAGCTGTATAGGAGAGAGCAAGCAGCTCAGGATCATCCCGGCGAAGCAGTCCCTTATCCATCATGCCGGAGAACACATGGGTAAACATCTCTGTGAGCCCTGTAAGGAAATGCTTCGTGGCAAGCTGCCTTGCCCGTTCGTCCCGGAACTGTTCAATGGTAAGCAGTTTCCTCGTCATCACGACCGTTTCGTCATGAACGGTGAAATTCACCATTCGCATTGTCATTGCAAGCAGCTCTTCCTGAGATTCCGGCACAGGGGGCAAACGTTCCGGAGAACCAAACCGCTCTTCGTAATAGGCAATCAGCCTGTCCAGCAAGGCGTTCCAGATTGCTTCCTTGCTGTCAAAATGTCGATACATCGCGGATTTGACAAGTCCTACAGATTCCATCAGTTCATTGATGTTTGTCCCCTCATATCCCTTCTGCGAAAACAGCTCCAATGCTTTCGTCAGGATTCTTTCCTTTGTGCCATTTGCCATTCAATCACCCTTTCCGAGAATGTGAACGTCCGGTCACATCATTATAGTGACCAAATGTTCACTTTGTCAAGGGCAGAATGATGTTCGAAACTTAATACACCATAGCGGAGAGGATTACAAGTCTTGAAAAAACGGCTGTTTTGTGGTAATATGCGGGCATTGAGGGGAGGATTTTCCCCGCTTTTTTGTCGATGCACCGATAATCTGAATACGGAGGTGTACAAATCGTGATGTTTACGGGCAGTATTCGGATCGCGGATACCACCCGGGAAGAACGGGAACAGATCGTAGCGGAATCCATTGGAAATATCACCGGTCTTTGTGACGGCTGCAGTCCCGGGATCATTGAGATGTATCAGGATTATATTGACGGGCGGAAGGAACTCCGTGAAATAAATGCTGAATTCCGAGCCGGATATGTGTCCGGTGCTCAGGGTCCGGAACATCGCGGCTGCCTTGCGGGAGAAGGTATGCTGGAGTGATTCACCGTTTCCATGAGGGTTTCGAGGGCCGGCAACATGGAATTATGTACCGGCTGCACAGCCATCGGACTTTACCGGGAAGCCCATGAACAGGTATATCCCGCATACCGCATTGAAGCCAACTGCGGCAAACACGCTGAAACGTTCCACAATTCCGAAATACTGCGGAGGAACCGCACCCTTGCCGATTGCGCCAACCATCATCATGAGGAGTGCGACAGCAGCCCAGATCCCAATCCCCCGAATACCGTCCTTTTTGAACCCGGCAATGATCAGGCATACGAGCGAAACGATTGATAACAGTACAACGGCGATTGTTACAACCATATGCATGATCTCCTGAAAAGACGCGATCTCCTTTCCGCTGTCCGCAAGCGGGAACATCGCATATCCCACATAGGAGATCCAGTTCATGATTGAGAACAGGTGCATGCCAATCCGAAAAAGCGGAGTGGAAACTTTATTCTCAGATATATAAATGGAGATACATGTTGCGCAGACAACGCTGCAAACCCCGTATAGTGCTGCAATCTGATTCCAGAGCATTCTGGACGGTGCTGTTTCCGCAGACAGATCACTGACGGCCTGCTCCATCCAGTTGTATCCCGGAAACGCGGACGGGGAAATAACCACAGCCAAAGTGTAGGATACGAATGCAACGACGCCGGTTAATCCGAGCCAGTTAATGAGCTTTCTTTTCATCCTTTTCTCCTCCAACCTGTATGCTGAACCATCTGATATAATCTTTCAGTTCCTTTGTATATGGGCTTTCATCATCGCCAAAGTGTTTTGCCTTTCCGGCTGTAATTCTGTCCATTTGGTAATCGATCAGAGAATGGACTGTCAGTGCAAAGGACATTGCGGCTGTATCAATACCGTCACTTTTCATTTTTCCATGAACAGCCAGCGCATAGAACAGATTTCTTGTCGCCCGGATCATGTGCTCGGTTTCCTCCAGCAAGATCTCCGCTGCCAGGGGATTAATGGATCTTTCAGAATAAAGCACCCTGAAAAAGCGCATCATATTCCGATCAGTGATCAGGCTCAGATAGGCAGACAGAGATTCCATGAGAATTCGCTCCAGATCCTTTGACGCAAAATCCTCGGGATCCGTAAACCCGGAGGAACGATTCTGCTTTGCTTTTTCCCTGAGATAGCTGTACATTGCTTTAACGATGTCGTCTTTTGATTTGAAATGGTTATACAAAGACGGGGCTTTGATCCTGACTTTCTCGGCAATCTGAGCCATGGAAATGGCTTTTAATCCGTTTTCGGATGCCAGTTCCAACGCTGCAAGGATGATTTCTTTCTTTCGTTCCATCGTCACGTCTCCGTTGGAAACTTCCTTAGATTAGTAATTATACTAACATATATTAGTTCTTTTTGTCCAGAGAAAAAACCTGTTCCGGGAAGATCAGTAAATAACTCTTGACTTCAGGATATTTTTAATGTTTAAAATACGAATAACGAAACCTGCCTATCACCTGTGTTCAGACGGCGGAGCAGAGAACATGGAAGGAGCAGCTTCATGAGTTTGTTTGCGATCGGAGATCTTCATCTCCATTTTCAGTCAGAACTGAAAGCTCCGGGCCAGCTTCATGAACCGGTCTGGAAAAACCATGATATGAAATTCCGGCAAAACTGTGAAAAGCTGATCAAGCCGGATGATACGCTGGTGCTGGTTGGAGATCACAGCTGGGGCAGGAAGCTCCCGGAATGTGAAAAGGATCTGGAATTTATCAGCTTACTTCCCGGAAGGAAGATTCTGTTACGCGGGAACCACGATATGTTCTGGGACGCAAAGAAAACAGACGCACTGAACAAGCAGTACGCCGGAAAACTGTTTTTCCTTCAGAACAACTACGCGCCTTATCAGGATTACGCGATTGTCGGTACCAAAGGATACACTTTTGAAGGCCCGTTTTATATGCGCGGAAATAAAATCGTGGGCTGGGACGGAGCTGCGGAATCAATCGCAGTAAAGCGGATTGAACGGGAGATCGAACGCCTGAGACTTTCCTTTGAAGCCGCCCTGAAGGACGGCTACAGCCGGTTCATCATGTTTCTGCATTATCCGCCTACCAATATGATGGAGAGGAACAGTGATTTCACGGCCATGGCTGAGAAGTATAAAGTGGAACAGGTCATCTATGCTCACTGTCATGGAGAACATCGTTTCCATGACAGCATCGAGGGTCGGCATCACGGAATCATGTACCGGCTGGTTTCCGGCGACTACCTGAATTGGATTCCGCTGGAGATACTGTGAGGCGCCGTTTGACTGTTCATGTTGACGCGGATGCCTGTCCGGTTATTCGTTGAGGAAGAGGCTGATTTAAACAGGGAGGTAGATATATTGTGATGTTTACGGGAAAGGTTGCGGTTATAACCGGCGGAGCCCATGGAATCGGCAAAGCCATCGCGGATGCTTTTATTCGTGAAGGCGCAGTTGTCCATATTATTGACAAGCAGCCCGGTGAATGGTTTGTCGGCGATGTATCTGACAAAGTGATATTGGAACAGTTCGCTGAATCTGTTGTTTCGGAAAGCAGCCATGTGGATTATCTCATCAACAACGCCTTACCGATGATGAAGGGCATAAACGATTGCACGTGGGAAGAATTCACTTATGCGCTGGCAGTCGGAGTAACCGCCCCGTTCTATCTGACAAAACTGCTGATGCCGCATTTCGCCTCAAGGGCATCAGTGATCAATATAGCCTCTTCCCGTGACCGAATGAGTCAGCCGCAGACAGAAAGCTATACTGCCGCCAAGGGTGGGATCGCCGCTCTGACCCATGCCATGGCCATCAGCCTTGCCGGGAAAGCAAGAGTAAACAGCATTTCTCCCGGATGGATCGATACTATCGGCAGCAGTATCAAAGGCGCGGATGCGTTGCAACAGCCGGCAGGCAGAGTAGGCAAACCGGAAGACATTGCGGAGATGGTTCTGTTTCTTTGTTCTGAAAAAGCCGGCTTTATAACAGGTGAAAACATCTGCATTGACGGCGGTATGACAAAGCTCATGATTTACCATAGGGAGCATGGATGGGAATATAAAGCGTAAACACATTGATATTATGCCCGCATCCGGGAATAATGTGCACAAAATATGAATGAACCTCCGTCAAAAAATAGAGAGCGATCTATCTCTTGTATTCGTATACTGTCTGCGAATCAGATGAACGGCATAAGCCGTCAAGGGAGGATTTGTGATATGAGTTTGTTCAACAAGAAAGAAACGATTGTTCTCAAAAGTGAACAGCAGAAGGATGCCTATATCGAACGACTGGAAAAAGCTCATGTTGAATATGATGTCTTTGAGGATCGGGACACCATTTACAGCAGAGGCGTATCCTATATTATTCGTGTAAAGGCTTCTGATCTGAAGAAGGTCAGCTAAAACGAATCTGACGAAGCTCAACACCTCCATTTTCGGGGCAAACCGGATGCGGAGGTATTTGCGCCTTGACTAAAAGTGAACTTTATGCTTAAAAAATTTCAGAAGCTTGCTGGCATGGTTTGATTTTGTTGACGAGGAGGAATCGCAGTGAATGAAACGCTGAAAACCTTGATTGAGCGCCGCAGCTGCCGCAGCTATAAGTCTGATCCTGTTCCGGCGGAGATTCTGGATCAAATCCTGGAAGCCGGAACCTTTGCCGCCACCGGCATGGGCAAACAGTCTCCCATTATGGTTGCCGTCACGGATAAGAAAACCCGCGATCAGTTGTCAAAAATGAACGCAGATGTGATGGGTGCAAACAATGATCCTTTCTACGGTGCGCCTGTTGTTATTGTTGTCTTGGCCAATCGTAATGTTCCCACCTATCTGTATGACGGAAGCCTTGTGATGGGCAACCTGATGAACGCAGCCCATTCCCTCGGTATCGCCAGCTGCTGGATTCACAGGGCGAAGGAAGAGTTTGACAGCGCTGAAGGCAAAGCCATCCTGAAGGATCTGGGTATAGAGGGCGACTATGAAGGTATCGGCCATTGTATTCTCGGCTACGCAGCCCAGGAAAACAAGACAACAGCGCCGCGAAAAGAAAACTACATCTATCGTATCTGAAAGGAGGAAGCCTTGATGAATCATCAGACTGACACATATAAGCTTTCCAATGGTGTAGGGATTCCGTGCATTGGGTTCGGAACCTGGCAGACTCCTGACGGGGATGTGGCTGTACGGTCAGTCGCTGCCGCAATTGAAGCCGGTTACAGGCATATTGATACTGCTCAGGCCTATGGCAACGAGGAGAGCGTCGGCAAAGGCATCCGTGAGAGCGGCATCGACCGGAAAGACCTGTTTGTCACGACCAAGCTCTGGAACTCAAATCACAGCTACAAGCTGACCATGCGCACCTTTGAGGAATCCATGAATAAGCTGGGGTTGGATTACCTCGATCTGTTCCTTATTCACTGGCCCAATCCCATTGCTTTCCGGGATCACTGGCAGGAGGCCAATGCGGAAAGCTGGAAAGCCATGGAAGAGCTTTATGAAGCAGGAAAGATCCGGGCTATCGGCGTCAGCAATTTCCGGCCCCATCATATTGAAGAAATCCTGAAAACCGCCAAGGTTACCCCAATGGTTAACCAGATCCGTCTCTGCCCCGGCGATACACAGGATGAGACGGTGAACTGGTGCCGGGACCACGGAATGGTGCTGGAAGCATACAGTCCACTGGGAATTGGTCAGATTTTCGAGGTGCCGGAGATGCAGAAACTGGCTGAGAAATATCAGCGCAGCATTGCTCAGGTCTGTATCCGTTGGAGCCTGCAGCGCGGATATCTGCCTCTGCCCAAATCTGTGACACTCTCCAGAATTCAGGAAAATCTGAAAGTCTTTGATTTCGAACTTTCAGATGAAGATGTCCAATTAATCGCTGATCTCAAAGGTTGTGTTGGCTATGCCAGCGATCCTGATCGTACTAATTTCTGACGTAAGACTTATTCCGCTGATCGCTGTTTGATCAGCGGTTTGTTCGTTGCAGGAGGAACTATGCCATGAATATCAACGAATGGAAATGGTTGAATAAAAGCAGTATTATTGAAACAAACGGAGAATTGTCAATCATTGCTCCGGCCAAAACTGATTGGTTCAATAACCCGATTCCTGAAAACGGTATCTTGCCAGATCCGGTAGCAAACGCACCGTTTTTCTATACAGATGTCAGAGGTGATTTCGTTTTCCGGGCAAAAGTCCGGCCGAACCATCGCTATACTTACGACGCATGTGCCTTGATGGTGATTAAGGACGAAAAAATGTGGGCAAAAGCCGCTTTTGAGAAATCAGATTTTGGTACAAAAGCCGCTGTATGCGTTGTAACCAATCAGGTGTCGGATGACGCAAACGGATGCAATATCGACCAGGATGAGGTATGGCTGCAGATCGTCCGAGTCGGTGATGTGTTCTGCGTTCATTACTCGCTTGATGGAAAGAAGTTTGATATGGTTCGCCTGTTTTATCTCCCTGTCGGAAATATCGTTAAGGTGGGAGTCGAAGCACAGAGCCCTGCAGGAGAAGGCGGTTTAAGGTTTTTCAGCGATTTGTCGTTGGAGCAAGAAACGGTTCATGATTTGCGTGCCGGTATCTGATCGCTGCCGAAATCACAAGCAACACAATCCGTTTACAGGGAACTGCACAATCACAATAATCGAAAAGGAGCAGGAAGAATATGAATCAACGCATTCTTGGCAAAACAGGAAGATCAGTTAGTGAAATTGGTCTCGGAACATGGCAGCTGGGAACCAGGTGGGGCGATCCTTTTAACCGGGATGAGGCCATGAAAATCCTGGAAACCGCGTATGATACAGGAATCAGCTTCGTTGATACGGCGGATGTTTACAACGGAGGAAAAAGCGAGGAAACCATTGGAGAATATCTGCACAACCATCCGGGTCGGTTCTATGTAACAACAAAGTGCGGAAGACGTCTGAATCCGCATACCTCGGAAATGTACACGCCCGACTCAATCAGGGGGTTCATTGAAGGAAGCCTGAAACGCATGAAGGCGGAAAAACTGGATCTGGTCCTGCTGCATTGCCCGCCAGGACCGGTATATCAGCGGGATGATATTTTCAGCGAACTCGACCGGCTGAAAGAATCCGGAACCATTGCGGATTATGGCGTCAGCATTGAGAAAGTGGAGGAAGGCATCCAGGCCATGGAATACAATATTTCCGCCATGGAAGTCATCTTCAATATGTTCAGGCTGAAGCCACTGGATCAGCTTTTCCCCCTGGCAAAAAAGAACAATGTGGGAATCATTGCACGCGTTCCCCTGGCAAGCGGTTTGCTGACAGGAAGGTATACGAAAGACACTGTTTTCGGCGCACAGGATCACCGCAGCTATAACCGGGACGGAGCTGCTTT
>Ga0265298_10002105_pt1 | contig 28418 bp, 15 predicted proteins | sample AusTroGonzalo_MG_3_FD_193486 | JGI IMG/M metagenome (GOLD analysis project Ga0265298, IMG submission 193486) | Bovine rumen microbial communities from tropical cattle in Woodstock, Queensland, Australia - Gonzalo_01 | ecosystem: Host-associated > Mammals > Digestive system > Stomach > Rumen ...
TTGGTGCCGCTGTCATCCTTTGGTTAGCTTCACTTATCAAAAAGTAACTTTTGTGAAGGTTATTGTATCACAGGAAATAGAACATATATGCCCTGAATTCGTGGGGGCTTGTGTGGAGGCGGAGGTCGTCAATACACCGTACTCCGAGCCGTTATGGCAGGAGATAGAGACGCTGTGTGGCAAGTTGCGGCAGGAACTGACAACGGAATCGTTGAAAGAGATGACGAGTATTGCAGCCACCAGACGGGTGTATAAGGCTTGTGGCAAGGACCCGTCGAGATACCGTCCTGCCTCTGAAGCACTGATTCGCAGGGCGTTGCAGGGCAAAGATCTGTATCAGCGCGACACATTGGTGGATTTGGTGAATCTGGCTTCAATCGCTTACGGCTACAGCATTGGTGGCTTTGATGCGGACAAGTTTGTGGGTGATACGCTGACCCTGGGCATCGGACGTGAGGGTGAGCCCTATGAGGGCATTGGTCGCGGCATGATTAACATCCACGGGTTGCCCGTCTATCGCGATGCAGAAGGAGGAGTAGGTACGCCGACCAGCGACCACGAACGCACGAAGATGAATCTGGACATGCGCCATCTGGTGGTGCTGATTAACGGCTATGATGGCAATGAGCAGCGCGTCCGTGAGAATGCGGAATACATACAGGCGCTGCTTCGCCGTTATGCGCAAAGTGATGGCGGTACCTATTATATATATAAATAAAATGTGTGTACGGATGATTAAGAGAATTGTTTTGGCATTGTTGCTGGTGTTGCAATGTATTTGGGCTAATTCAGGATTTGCTCAAGAGCCTGCGGGCAATATAGGTTATACGGATTATTTCAAAAAGCCGGATAATGAGAACATTTTTGAAGCGAAGACCAAATATGATTACAAAAAGCTGGCGGAGGAAATTACGGCAGGTAGTCAGAACGACTATGAACGGATTAAGGCCATCTATGGTTGGATTTGCAGCCATATCCAGTATGACACATCATATAAGATACGCTCTGCTGATGAATGTATGAAGAAGGGTAAGGGAGTCTGTCAAGCCTATTGCGAACTGTTCTATTTGTTGGGAAGAGCATTGGGCATAAGGGTTGAGACTATAGAAGGCAAATCGAAGGACCAGTCGGGCTATGTGAATCCTGCAGGTCACGGATGGTTGTTTGCTTATACGCGAGAGAACCACGGCATTCTAATGGATCCGACGTGGGGAGCAGGTTCTGTAGAAGGCGATAAGTTCGTGCCTGAAGAGAACTGCTGGCTGTGGTTCAATGTGGCTCCGGAATGGATGATACTAAGTCATCTGCCCAACAAGGAATCATGTCAGTTGCTGAAAAAGCCTATTTCTGAAAAGGAGTTCCTGACGATGTCGCCTATCAACCCTTTGTGGATGGAATATGGACTGGATTTGCATGAGATATATGAAAAGTCAAGGACAGGAAAGGTGTCTCTTCCCCAGTTCTATAATCAAGGTGAGGGTGTCATAGAGATTGTTGACATTCCTCATTTGACATCGTTAAATATTGGCATTCAATATTCCTTCCGTATCAAAATGAAGGTGGACAGAGAGTTTGCCATTATGAACAATTCTGTTGTCTGTCGTAAGTCAGAATGGACAGACGAAGGTGATGGTGTGTATGCTGTCAAGTTTGTTCCTCGCGAAACAGAGTCGCTAAGCCTTAATATTAAGGACGCAGACGGAGCATGGAACACTATCTTGAAATATAGGATAACACCGCCAACCCAATTCGATTGGGACTTGCTGGCAACCTACTTCCCCTTGAGTACGCCAGAAATGAAGGCTGTCAAGAATCTGAATGCCGAGGAGTGGGGCAAGGCTGGCGTGTCAGAGATAAAATTAGCTCAACTAATCAAGGAAAATCATGTCACGGCATTGCCTCTCTTGTATGATGGCCACGGCCAGCAATTTGTAATAATTTCCATGCCCATGAGCAACCAGCTAAAACAGAATGAGACCTATTTGTTTGTTATCAAACCTCGGGCTGGCTATAAATGGGCTATTGTTAATGGTCAAGACTGGTATACGGATTGGGTGGTGTCTGAGGAAGGACATTACACAATGAAAGTAACGCCTCAAACTGTGGGTAAACTGTCGCTATTAGTTCAAATGGCAGAAGAAGAGAACTATTGGGCTTGTCTGGAATATGATGTTCAGTAAGTTGATACTATTATGAAGGATTCAGTTTTGATATTAAGCGGTGGTGTAGATTCTACCACCTTGTTATATGACGAGCAGGAACGCATAGCGCTAGCCATCTCGTTCGACTATGGTTCGAAGCATAATGCACGTGAGATTCCCTTTGCCCGTTTGCATTGCGAACGGTTGGGCATCAAGCACATCACGATACCACTGGACTTTATGACGAAATACTTCGTCAGTTCGCTGTTAGAGGGTGGGGAAGAGATTCCCGAGGGCCACTATGCTGACGAGAACATGAAGTCGACGGTGGTACCTTTCCGCAACGGCATCATGCTGTCGATAGCTGTGGGAATTGCCGAGTCGAATGGTCTGAAGTATGTGATGATGGCCAATCACGGCGGCGACCATACCATCTATCCCGACTGTCGTCCTGAGTTCGTCAATGCTTTCGACCAGGCTGCTGCCGCAGGTACCTTCGTGAACGTTCACCTGCGTTCGCCCTATACCAATATCACGAAGGGTGACATTGCCAAGCGTGGTAAGGCACTGGGCATTGACTACAGCGAGACGTGGTCGTGCTACAAGGGTGGCGAGCACCATTGCGGCAAGTGCGGCACCTGCGTAGAGCGCAAGGAAGCATTTGCTGAAGCAGGCATCGAGGATACGACGATGTATGAGGGCTGAAGTCTGAAGGATGATGGAAGATGGATAATGTCTAAGGGCTTAGCCGAAGAGGGCCCGTAAGGCTTCTTCGACCTTGCGGACGGGCACAAGCTCAATCTTGAACTTTTTACGATTTAGGCCCGAGAGGTTGTATTTCGGTATGATGATATGCTGGAATCCTAACTTCTCAGCCTCGCTGATGCGCTGTTCAATACGGGCCACGGGTCGTACCTCGCCCGAGAGTCCTACCTCGCCAGCCATACACCAACCTTCCTCGATGGGTGTGTCGACATTGCTGCTGAGTACAGCGGCAATGACGCTGAGGTCCATTGCCATATCTGTCACACGCAGACCACCCGCGATGTTCAGAAAGACGTCTTTCTGCATCAGTTTAAAGCCTACGCGCTTCTCCAATACAGCTAGCAACATGTTCAGTCGGCGCTGGTCGAAGCCTGTGGCAGAGCGCTGAGGCGTGCCGTATGCGGCAGAAGAGACCAATGCCTGTGTTTCGACAAGGAAGGGACGAACCCCCTCGATGGCAGAGGATATGGCTACGCCCGAGAGACCATCGTGGCCTTCGGTGAGCAGGAGTTCTGAAGGATTGCTGACCTGTCGCAAGCCCGTCTGCTGCATCTCGTAGATGCCCAACTCGGAGGTGGAGCCGAAGCGGTTCTTAATCGAGCGCAGGATGCGGTACATATAGTGTTGGTCGCCCTCAAACTGGATGACGGTATCGACGATGTGTTCCAGGATCTTCGGACCTGCCAACGTGCCCTCCTTGGTGATATGGCCAATGAGAATAACGGGAACACCAGAGGTCTTGGCAAAGCGCAACAGGGCAGAGGCGCACTCGCGAACCTGAGCGATGGAGCCAGCCGAGGATTCGACATCTTCGGTGGATATGGTCTGTATGGAGTCGATGACCAGAAGGTCGGGCTGTACTTCCCTGATGTGGTCAAAGATAGCCTCAAGAGAGTTCTCACAGAGGATGAGGAAGTTGTCGGCGACTAAATCGCTGACAACGGAGAGGCGTTCGGCGCGCATCTTCAACTGGTGGGCGCTTTCCTCACCGCTGACATAGAGGACGCGCTTAGACGATTGGCCATTGGCAGATGACGATGAAAGGTTCAGCATTGTTTGCAGCGTGAGCGTCGACTTGCCGATGCCTGGTTCACCGCCCAACAGCACAATGCTGCCAGGCACCAAGCCACCACCCAGTACACGATTTAGTTCGTTGTCCTGCATGTTGATGCGTGGGTCGTCGTGAGCGGAGATGTCCTTGAGTCGCAACACCTTGGCGGCATCGCGCCCTCTGTCTGATACCCCACCGCTATAGCCAAAAGCCCCTCGCCCTTTGGAGATGGGTTGGGGTGAGCTTCCGACCTTGATTTCCTTATACGTGTTCCACTGACCACAAGCGGGGCATTTGCCTATCCACTTGGCCGATTCCTGTCCGCAGTTCTCGCAGACATACATAACCTTGTCTTTTGCCATAACGGGTACAAAGATACAAAATAATTCATAATTCATAATGCATAATTCATAATTATTTCGTACTTTTGCATCCAAAATGAAGAAACTGATACCCATTCTTTCTGTCTTGCTGCTTTTGGCTGCTTGCGGACAGAGTTACGAAGAGACGAAACGCATAGCCAGCGAAAACCGTCGTGAGGCTATGCGCAAGGATTCAGCTGCGTTGAAAGTGGCCGTGCTGCCCACGTTGGATTGCCTGCCCATGTATGTCGCAGAATATTACCATTTGTTCGATACCGTGCAAGGTGGCGTGCGTCTGAAGCGTTTCACGGCTCAGATGGATTGCGATACAGCGATGGAGCGCGGCCGTGTGGAAGGTTCGGTGACCGATTTGGTACGTGCCATCCGTATGCAACAACGCGGCACGAAGCTTCGCTATGTGGCGGTGACAAATGCCTACTGGCAACTCATCACCAACCGTAATGCCCGTATCCGTCAGTTGAAACAGTTGGACGACAAGATGGTGGCTATGACGCGATTCTCGTTTACCGATATGCTGACCGACAAGGTTGTTGACTCGGTAAAGCTGAAGGAGGAGCGCGTATTCAAGGTACAGATTAACGACGTAAATGTGCGTATGCTGATGTTGCAGAACAATGAGATGGATGCTCTCTGGATGACGGAACCGCTGGCCTCAATGGCACGAATGCTAAAGCATCAGGTAGTGTACGACTCGCGCACGACGAAGATGCAGCCGGGTGTGATAGCCTTCCGTGAGAAGGAGATGCGTCACCCTGAGCGTGCCAAGCAGTTACAGCTGTTCGTGAATGCCTATAATCAAGCTTGCGACTCTATAAACAAGAAAGGACTCAGGCACTATCGCGACCTGATTATGCATCACTGTAACGTCAAGAAAGAGGTTGTGGATTCACTGCCCGACGTCAAGAAGAACCCTTTCGTTCAAGCGCAAGGCCCTCGTCAAGAAGATGTGGCCCAGATAGAGAAATGGCTGGGAGTGGTGAAAGCGAAAAGTCAGGAAGCGATGGGTAAAAAGTCGGAATCTCCTAAGAAAGACAAGAAAAAGAAGTAATGGGCACAATCGATACATCGTTACAACGCATCTATACACAGCTGCAGGCAGGTAATGTCGGGCTGGCTATTATGGAATTGGACACCTATCTGATGGCGTGGCCAAACCAGCAGTCGCATGAGAAGCTGGAGACGCTGAAGAGCGAATACGACCTGATGACTGACTATTGGATGCAGGGGGCCGCTGACCCGGAACGTGACGAACAATACCTGAGGTTGTTGCAACGCGTCTATGTCTTAATGGCTAATATCGCCATCCATCGCTACCTGAGTGCCACATCGTACCTGCAACAGCTGCATCGTAATGCCCGCCAGTCGGGACGACCGATGAATCTTGAAGCCATCCGTCAGGAGATGGAGAACTTTGTGAGCGAGGTAGCTATGCTTGAGTTGGAGCCAGAGCATACCAGAAAAGAGAAAAGTCAGACGCTCTATAAGGCTCACCAGCAGCAGATGAACCAACTGTTCAACTATCTGCTGACATCGAATGTATGGTCGGAGGGCACGGGGCACATGATGGAGGAACTGCTGGCTTCGCCCACCATCGACACCAACGACCAGCAACTGTTGGTATCGGCAGTGATGTTGTCGCTGATGAATCGCTTCGACATAGTGAAATTCCGTACATTGGTAGGGGTGTATCGCCGTTCGGTAGACGAGCATGTGCGTCAGCGTGCTCTTGTGGGATGGGTGTTAGGCCTCGATGACGATATGTCGCACATCTATCCTGAGCAGCGTATGCTGGTCGAAGAACTGCTGAAATCGAAGCGTGTGTGTGCAGAACTGACTGAGCTGCAAATCCAGATGATTTACACGATGGATGCTGAGAAGGATACCAATACCGTGCAACAGGAAATCATGCCCGACATACTGAAGAACAATACGGGTTTCCGCATCACGAAGACGGGTATAGAAGAGGTGGAAGACGACGCCCTTGAAGATGTGCTGAATCCCGATGCCTCGGAACAGCGCATGGAGAAGTTGGAACAGTCGATGCAACGAATGATAGACATGCAGCGCAAAGGGGCCGACATTTTCTATGGCGGTTTCTCGCAGACCAAGCGCTTTCCCTTCTTCTACGATATCTCGAATTGGTTTGTCCCATTCTTTTTCCAGCATCCGGACGTTAGTCAGTTCGTGGAGAAATACGAGGACAACCGCTTCTTGTCCGCTATCATGAGCAAAGGACCTTTCTGCAACAGCGACAAGTACTCGTTTGTGATTGCCTTCCAACAGGTCTTCAGCCAGTTTCCGGAAAGCTTGCGTAATGCCATGAAGTCCGGTGAGACCGCTATGGGCGATATCGTACCAGGCGAGGGCGAACAGCAGACGTCAGCCTTTATCCGTCGCAATTATCTGATGGATATGTACCGCTTCTTCCGTCTGTTCCCTAATCGTCAGACACTGATTAGTCCCTTTGCCCAGAACGGACATCATCTGGCTGCATGTTGTTTTTTCTGTTCCAATGTGTTTGAGAACACGCCGCTTGACGCCTATAAACCAGAGGTGGTAAGGGTGATGAAGAAGCATTTGTATGATTATGAGTCGGAAATCCTGCTTGAAACGTTCCCGGAGTCCATGCATGACGTGCAGTATTATCTTTGGATGGAGAACTATGAGGGTGCCTTGAGCATTGACCCCGATAACGAGCGTGCGCTGTCAGCAAGGGCCCGTTTCTATTTCAGCAATGGGATGTACGAGGATGCAGACAATGACTATGACCACCTGTTGCTGCTGCATCCAGGCAAGATCAGCTATATGCTGAACAAAGCCGTCTGTTTGGTGAATATGGAGGAGTATGAGGATGCCCTGAAGCTGCTCTATCAGTTGAACTACGAGCATGAGGAGAACGTGAACATACAGCGCGTATTGGCTTGGGCCTTGACTTGTGACGGTAAATTAGAACAGGCTGATAAGATTTATCAGCAGCTGACTTCTGACCAAAGTGCTACCAGCGAGGATTATCTGAACAAGGGCTACTGTCAGTGGCTGTTAGGACGTATCAGCGAGGCCGACGCTTGTTTCGACCAGTATTTTACACTAGGTGGCGATTACTATGAGGCGTTCAGTAATAAGGAATGGCTGAAACAACGAGGCATCACGGATACGGAAATCCGCCTGATGCAGGCTAAGGTGATGCAGCATGACTCTGCCCGTCGCGCTGAAGAACGCAAAAGCGATCTGCCCTTTTAGAAAGTAAGATATTACAGGAAGGGCTGTAACAGGTGGGCAAACCATCCACGGAACTTCTGCCAACCAGTACGAAACTCATTCCACGTTTTATCGGTTAGCTGGAACGACTGTTGCTTGTCGCGCCAGAACATATCGTCGAGTTCTTGCGTCGTGTTTTTGTCAATGATGACGGCATTCTCTTCAAAGTCACATTTTAAGCTGCGTGCATCGAGATTGGTACTGCCAACGGTGCAGTAGCGTCCGTCAATCATCATAATCTTCGAGTGGTGAAAGCCAGGCTTATAGAGCCAGACTATGGCACCACGCTTCTGTAGCTTGCGGGCCTGATAGAGGGCACAGTCGGGTGTCAGGGGAATATCGCTCTTCGACGACAGCATGATTTCTACCTTTACACCACGACGGATGGCGCGAGTCAGCGCACGTGTGACAGTAGGTATCAGCGTGAAGTAGGGATTGATGATATGAATGCTGTCCTGTGCCTGATCAATGGCGTTGATATAGAATGTACGCATGATCTTAGGTGTCACGCCTGGCTCACGATTGATGATGCCTATCATCTTGCGGCCTTTGGTCGCTGTAGTGTCAGGCTTCAAATCAGTGAACTGGGTAAGCGTGCCACCGCGGAAGTATTTTGCACCGCTGACTTGTTGCTTGGTAGAGCGATTCCAGATGCGGAGGAAGATGCTCTGCAATTCGTTGACAGCATCGCCTTCAATGCGGCAGTGCATATCGCGCCATTCACCCACCTGTTCCGTACCTTTTATATAATAGTCGGCTACATTCATGCCGCCCGTATAGGCTATACGTCCGTCGATGACCACTATCTTGCGGTGGTCACGACCATAGATGTGGTTGACCCAGGGGAATCGGATAGGGGAGTACTCCACAATTTCAATCCCCTCGTCGCGCAGAGGTTCCAGATGATATTTCTTCAGAGGCTGGTTGTTGGAGTCGTTGCCAAAGCCGTCGAACATAGCGCGCACCTCTACGCCCTCTCTGCTCTTCTCCTTCAGTAAGTCAAACAGTAGCATTGCGATGGAGTCGTTTCGGAAGTTGAAGTACTCCAGATGGATGCTGCTCTTGGCCTGTCGGATGGCCTGAAACATATCGTCAAATTTCTGCTGACCAGACAGCAATAGCGTCACACTGTTGTCGTGAGAGAAACGGATATTGCTTTCACGCAGCGTCTGTGCTATCAGTGAGTCGCTCGTTTGCGCACTGCAAATGAGAAATGAGAAATGAGAAACGAGAAGTGTAAATGATAAATGTAGAAATGTGTTACGTCCCACTATGTTCCTCATATTTTATCTCTTATTTTTCAGACGATACTCCAACGGCGTCATGCCGAACTTCTCCTTGAAGATGTTGACGAAGTTCTCAGCCGTCTTGAAACCTACATTAAGGGCCAGCTCACTCATGTTGACATTCGTGTTGACAAGTAGCGTGCAGGCATGCTTCAGACGGATATCGCGTACTACCTCAGCGGGTGTCTTCGTGGTGATGGAACGTATCTTATGGAAGAACGGCACGCGTCCCATACCCATAGCGGTGGCCATTTCTTCGAGGTTGATTTGTCCGCGACTCATATTCTGCAGCACGAACTGTTCTACATTGCGCATCAGCTGCTGGTCCATAGATTCGCTCATCGAGTAGTCGCCAATCGTGTTGCCACCATAGTATTGCTGATGCATCTGGGCGCCCAGATCCTGTGGGGCAGGTGCATTCTCGACGGGTTGCTGTTCGCTGGTATCTTGTCTGTCGCCATTCTCTTCGCTCTGAGCCTGAGCTTTCAGTTCGTCGAGGTCTTCGTAGACCATTGTGGCAGTGGTCATACTGGCATTACGACCTTCAATCATACGTGTCTCACTGCCCTCGATGACATCCTGATTCATCTCGATAGGACCAAGACCCATCAACTTGTTGAAGCGCATGACGGCCTCTTGTACGTTGAACGGCTTAGCCAGATAGTCGTCAGCAGCCAGCGTGATGTTTTGGTCGGTCATTTCCTCTGGTGTCAGCACATTGTCTGTCATCAGCACGAACTTCGTCTTGCCACGACGATTGTCCATCTTGAACTGTGTGCAGAGTTCGCTACCCGTCATGGGTTTCAGGTTCTGCTTACAGATCACGAGGTCGGCATTCAGCGTCTCAATATCAGGCAGTGCTTCCTTGATACTCTGATAGGTGTGGAAGTTGTAAACGTCGCATAAGTGGGCATTCATGAAATTCAGGAACTCGCGGTTGTCATCAATCAGTATGACGGCAAACTTCTTGGCCTGCGAGTCGACCCTGATAGGTTTAGCGTCGATGGCCAGTTCGCTACTGACGTTGTAGGCCAGTGCTACCTGTCCCTTGTCGTTCAGTTCCAGACGGTCCTTAGCTGACGAGGTAGCTTTCTTCTCTGGATTCTCCAGCGTCGACTGCATCTCAGCTATACGTGTGATGACCTGTAGCAGTTGGAAGTGCAGCGAGTTCAGTTGCTCGCGACCTTCCAAAGTTTGCTCTCTTTCTGCCATACTTCCGATGATGGTCGTCATGCGGGCCATAGGCTGTCGCAGTTCGTCGCTGGTCAGTTTAATTTCTTCGCGTTGGCGTTTTAGCTCTTCAATGACGGCACGCTTGCTCAACCAGATATGTTTCACCTTACCAATACCGTAGCGCCAGATGATAAGGGCGGCAATAGCGATGATGACGTAGAACGTAAGCATCCACCATGACAGCCACCAAGGACGGTCGATGGTGATGTCGAGCTTGCGCTCCTGGTTGCTGACGGCACCGTCGGCACTGACAGCCTTCACGTGCAACGTGTAGTCGCCACTGCTCAAATCCTGGAACTTTACACCGTGCAACATGGCATCACCATTACGCCAGTCGTTGTCGCGTCCTTCCATCCAGTACATAAACTGCAGACGCTCACCTTTGTTGTAGTTGCCGGCTGCAAACTTGATGGTAAAGGTGTTTTGGCTGTTTGCCAGTTCTATCTTGCTACTCTCGTTGAGGGCTGATGTCAGGATGACGCGGTCGTCGTAGGCGTGTCCTGTCAAGATTTCCTCCTCGCCGATAAACAGCTGGGTCAGCATGACGCGTGGCAGTGTTTCCTGATCGTCCTTGGCGGCTTCACGAACCCAGTTGACACCGTAGAGTCCGCCAAAGAAGACTTTACCTTCTTCTTTTGTCGACAGGATGGCACCCATATTGAACTCGTTGCTTTGCAGACCGTCGTTGATGCTGTAGTTGTAGAGTCCGAAGGCGAAGGTGCCGTCCTCATGGTTACGCTGAACCACGATACGGCTAATGCCGTTGCTGGTGGTCACCCAGATACTTCCGCTCTTATCCTCTGCAATACCACAGATGGAGTTGTTGCAGAGGCCGTCGGTTTCTGTCACGTAGTAGAGATCGTCAGATTCTGGATTCAGCACGTTGATGCCTTCGCGCGTACCTATCCATATTAGGCCTCGTGTATCTTCGTACACCTGAGTGATGTAGTTGTTGGTAAACGAGTGCAGATTGGTGGTGTTACCTGTCAGCACCGTCTTTTTGCGGGTCGAGAGGTTCAGGATGACCATACCCTCAGCAGTACCAATCATCAGGTTGTTGTCCGTACCGTAATAGAGCGATGTGATGTTGTTGGTGTTCAGCATACCGTTCTCACGCGTGTAACTGCTGAAGGTGTTCATCTTAGGGCTGTATACCTGCAGACCACCGTTGGTAGCTATCCACAGGTTACCTGTCTTATCTGTACAGAGTGCGTTGATATGGTCGTCTATCAGCGTCTTCATGCTGTCGCGGACTGACGAATAGAAGGTGGTGACGCCGTCCTTGATGCGGGTCAGACCGTTCTGCTTCGAACCTACCCACAGGCTTCCATCTGTGGTCGTTGCCATACACGAAATCTTGCGGCTGGCCAGTTGTCCGTCATAGTTGATGATGCCTCTGTCGCTCGTACCATACCACAGCCTGCCTTCTTGGTCTTCGGCAATAGCGGTGATGTCGCCTAACATGTCGGCATCGAACTTATAGATGTTGGCGCCGTAGTAGGCCACGCCCGATTTCTCGGTTCCTACCCACAGCAGGTCGGTATCGTCGACATAGAGGCTCTGCACACCAATGACTTCTTGAATGATGTTTTGCTGGTCGTTGAAGCTACGTGGTGCCACATGCTCTATCTCGTGAGTGTTAACATTCATGCGTAACAGTCCTGAACGGTCGGTACCAATCCATATGTTGCCGTTGCGGTCGCCAGCCATACCGTTGACGATGTGGTCTGTGCTGACACTCAGCAGTCCCAGTTGGTTGCCGATACTGGCGTCCCAATGGTTGGTGTTCTTGTTATACATCATCAGCGTGCCTTGTCCGTAGAGCCAGATGTTGTCCATTTGGTCGGCAAAGGCTTTCAGCGATTTGGTGTGTCTCAGATTATTTTCGGCTACATAGTCTGTCTGCCAGACGGTATGTTGCTGGTGCATGATGTCGCAACACACCAGTCGTCCGTCTTCGTAGACCAATATGGCGCCGTCACGACATTCGCTAATAGAACAGATGGCGCCTTGCGGAATACCTACGGCATCGTTGGTGTAGCCAAACTCATAGCTGGTCTGCTGCTGCTGGTTATAGGCCACCACACCCTTGTTGGGTATCGAGGCCCAGAAGTTCTTGTGGCGGTCCACATACACTACGTTTGGCTGTCCTTCTATACCCATGCGGGCGTACACCTGTTTCATGTCGCGCTCGAAGTTCTCTGTCTGTGGGTGATAGACGCAGAAGCCTGCCGATGTCTCAATCCACAGCGTTCCTTCCAGCGTTTCCTGTATACTGACAATATAGCTGTCAGGTAGTGAGGAGCCATCTTGCGAGTTGCATTGGAAGTTGCGGAATGTGTAGCCGTCGTAGCGATACAGACCTGCTGTAGTTCCAAACCAGATGTAACCTCGTGAGTCCTTCAGCACGCAGTTCACCTGACTGCTGGTCAGTCCGTTGCGCGCATCCAGCGTCTTAAACAGATAGAGACCGGCAACAGCTAAAGGTATTGCCAGCAGTAACACAATCAGTATTCTCTTTATTCTGTCCATATATATATTCAATTCAATAATCGTTTAATGTCAACGTTCACAATACGCATGCGTAGCGGTCGACGATGCCCAGTAGGTGGTTTTCGCTGTCAACAACCAGCACGTTGTGTATTTTATGTCTGTTCATCAATTTCTGCACCTCTGCAATCTTGGTGTCAGGACTGACGGTCTTTGGTGTACGTGTCATGATGTCGCTCACTGTGCGGTCGAAGAACTCTGCGTTCCACTTTTCCATAGCCCGTCGGATGTCGCCATCGGTGATGAGTCCTTCGATGCAGCCGTTCTTCATAGCTACTCCCAGTCCCAGCTTGCCTTTGCTGACGTGGATAATTGCTTCGCCCAAGTGCATGTCTGCTGTGAGCATGGGTAAGTGTTCGGTTATCATCACGTCTTGAGCGGTAGTCAGCAGACGCTTGCCTAACTCGCCGCCAGGATGGTACTGCGCGAAGTCTTGCGGCTTGAAGTTGCGGCGTTCCATCAGAGCTACTGCCAGCGCGTCGCCCATCACCAGTGTCGCCGTTGTCGAACTGGTTGGTGCCAGATTCAGCGGACAGGCCTCTTTCGTGACGCTCACGTTCAGGTGGCAGGTGGAGTATTTGGCCAACAGGGACTGCGGGTTACCGGTCATAGCGATGATGGGAATGCCGAAGTGCAGCACCATCGGAATGAAGCGCAGCAGCTCGTCGGTCTGGCCGGAGTTCGAGATGGCTACCACCACGTCGCCATGTGCCATCACGCCTAAATCACCATGATAGACGTCCAGCGGATTAACAAAGAATGATGGCGTGCCCGTCGAAGCCAGTGTGGCGGCTATCTTCGCACCAATGTGGCCACTCTTGCCCACACCTGTCACAATGACCTTGCCCTTGCACTGTATCATCAGTTCTACGGCACGGTCAAAGTCGTCGTCCATCTTCGGTATCAGATCCAGCACAGCTTGTGCCTCGTCCTTGATACATTGTATTGCGTAATCCCTTACGTTCATCTTTATTCTGTTTCCTACGGATTATAATAAACTCTCGATAACTGTTTCCAGTTTCTCGAGTTCTAGCATGTTGGCGGCATCGCTCAGACCTTGGTCTGGGGTGGGGTGTACCTCGAAGAACCAACCTGTCGCTCCGAAGGCTTTGGCTGCCATAGCCATCTGGGGCACGAAACGACGGTCGCCACCCGTCTTGCCGTCGGCACCACCAGGACGTTGCACACTATGTGTACAGTCCATAATGACTGTTGGACACAACTCCAGCATGTCGGGAATATTGCGGAAGTCCACCACCAGATTGTTGTAGCCCATCATGTTGCCGCGCTCCGTCAGCCACACGTCTTTTGCTCCTGCATCACGTGCTTTCTCCAGCGGGTAGCGCATGTCATGACCTGACAGGAATTGCGCCTTCTTGATGTTCACAATACGCCCCGTCTTGGCAGCAGCGGTCAGCAAATCGGTCTGGCGGCACAGAAAAGCGGGAATCTGTAATACGTCGCACACTTGTCCTGCGGGTACAGCCTGCCACGCCTCATGGATGTCGGTCAGTACGCGCAGCCCGTATTTCGACTTAACATCGCTCAGCATCAGCAGTCCGTGGTCTATTCCAGGACCACGAAACGAACTGACAGACGTACGATTGGCCTTGTCGAACGAGGCCTTGAAAATGATGTCGGTGCCCAGTCTTTTGTTGATGTCCACCAACTTAGCTGCCACTGTATCAAGCAGTTCAGCCGATTCAATCACACACGGACCAGCTATGAATGTTGCCTTCATGTTCTATTTCTTGCATTTTCAATCGCAAAGGTAAGTATTTTATTTGAAACGTGCAAGAAAGTAGGTCTTTTTTTACATTAATTTATCGATGGTGCTTCGATTGAATCTACGAAAGTTACATAGCAAACGAGGAATTAACGGTTTTTTACGTTTTTCTTGATTTGAGTCAATAATATTATGTAAATTTAATAAAACTAAAGAAACCTTTGTTGTTGCTTCGCGTTTTCTTCGTAACTTTGCACCGGATTTAGATAACGACTGGCGGTTTTTATAGACCAATAGTCAAAGTTTAATAATTAATTAAGGTAAAAGATTATGAAAAAGATTATGATGACACTTGCAGCTATCGCAGTTGCTGCAACAATGAACGCTCAGATGTACGTTGGTGGTACTCTTGGTTTCAAGTCTCTGAGCAGTGATGGTACTTCAGCCTCTGAATTTAAGATTGCTCCTGAATTGGGTTACAACCTCAATGAGGATTGGGCTGTCGGTATCGCTTTGGGTTACACAACCAACAATATTGCTTATGATCATGATGGTAAGTTCAATGGTAAATTGGATAAGAGCAATAACACATTCTCTGTATCTCCTTATGTCCGTTATACCTTTGTGAAATTGGATAAGGTTAATTTCTTCTGTGATGGTATTGTAACCTATGCAAGCACTGGAAATAGCGATGCTAAAGTGAATTCTTTCGGTATTGGTGTCCAGCCTGGTGTTGCTGTAAATCTGAACGATAAGGTTAGCTTTGTTGCTAAACTGGGTGAGATTGGTTACGCCAGTGCTAAGGGTGACTGGGATGGTGCTGAGGCTGTAAATGCTTTCGACTTCAGCCTGAGCTCGTTGGCTGCTCTGAACTTCGGTCTTTATTTCAACTTCTAAGAAAAAGCATTAAAAATTTAGTTTAATACTTCATCCGCCTGATTCCTGTGAAGGAGTTGGGCGGATTCTTTTCTGCCCATTACGGGAATAGAGTATGCCCAAATTAAGCTTTTTTTGCTGAAAAAATGCCTTCTATGGTAGAAAAAACGGCAGAAACGTGAATTTTTTCTTAAAAAAACTTGCAGATACAAAAATTATTACTATATTTGCAGCAGATTTTTAGCAAACTGGGTGGAAACACCTTAATTTATTAACTTAAAAACAAAAGAGACATGAAAAAACTGATGATGATCGCAGCAATGATGCTGATGAGTATTGGCGCATTTGCACAGGGTAAGATGGCAGTTGGTGCTAACTTAGGTTATGCTGCTTATGGTAACAGCTACAATCCCATGGGTATTGGTGCCAAGTTCCAGTATGAGTTTGTGGAGAATATTCGCGGTGAGGTTGCTTACAACTACTGGTTCCCGAAGGATAAGGCTGGCATCATGGATTTCGACCTGAACTTCCAGTATCTGTTCCCCGTTGCTGAAGACATTAAGATTTATCCTCTCGCAGGTGTAAACCTGGCTATGCAGCATGGTGATATGGATGAGAAGGAATCTATCTTCGGTTTCAATGCTGGTGCTGGTGCTGAATACTATCTGTCTGAGCAGCTGAAGCTCAATCTTGACATCAAGTATCAGTACAACAAGAAGTCAAAGGATGGTTACGACATCAAGTTCGACGGTCCTGTTTTCCAGTTGGGTATCGCTTACGTATTCTAAACATCAGAATTCAAGCATAATGAATGCGGTTCTCTTAATCGGGAACCGCATTTTTTTGTCGCATTTAGCACCCAAAAGACAACCCGTCGTTATCCGGAAATAACATGCCAGTATCGGGAAATAACATGCCAGTATTGGGAAATAACATGCCAGTATCTGGAAATAACATGCCGTTATCGGAAAATAACATGCCTTTACGGAGCGAGAAAGGCATGTTAATTCTTTTACAAAAAGTTTTTATTTCGTTTTTTTTTCGTTTTTTTTTCGTAACTTTGCACCCAGATATTAACGAAACTACTAAAATGATGAAACGATTATTTCTTGTATTATCTATCCTTGTTTGCTCGTTGTTGGAAAGTGTGGCTCAGCAGTCGTGGACGGCTGACAATTGTAATGGTACGTTTACCAATCCGTTGTTCTACGACGAGTTCTCAGACCCTGATATTATTAGAGTGGGGGACGACTACTATTTGGCTGGCACCACGATGCACACCGTTCCCGGACTTGTCATTCTTCACTCCAAAGACTTGGTAAACTGGGAGAATGTCAGCTATTGTTTCGACCGTTTTGACTTTCCTGAGGACAAGTTTGCGCTGAAGAATCATCAGGAAATCTATGGACAGGGCATTTGGGCACCAGCCATCCGCTATGCTAACGGGCAGTTCTATGTCTTCTCGAACATCAATGGCAAAGGCCTGCAATGTTATACCTCGAAGGATATTCGCGGTCCGTGGAAACACCATAATATGCAGGGTAATATCTACGATCTTTCGGTGCTCTTCGACGACGACGGCAAGATTTATGCCATCCACAAGTATGGCGAGGTGCATTGTACAGAACTGAAACCTGATATGAGTGGCCCTGTGGAGGGTACTGACCGTGTGATCATTCCTGAGGGCAACGGCATTGGCGAAGGTCACCACATGTATAAGATTGACGGTATGTACTACCTCATTTCCACTGACTACTCACCCAACGGTCGCACGCTATGTTCACGTTCGAAGAGTATTTGGGGACCATACGAGACGCGTGTTATTACAGCAGACGAGACGTATGGCTATCATGCAGTGGGACGTACACAGGTGCCGAGAGGCGAGCAGTACCGTATCGGCAGCGATGGCACTAAGTTCGGCATCATGCAGGCCAGTGCCGAAGCTACGGGTTGCGACAATGCCCATCAGGGTGGCATCGTACAGGCTCAAGACGGCTCCTGGTGGGCCCTACTTATGCAGGACTTCCACTCTGTTGGCCGTACGGTCTGCCTCATGCCGATAACGTGGAAAGACGGCTGGCCCATGATTGGTCTTGAGGGCAATCTTGGTCGTGCGCCCCGTACGTGGTTTAAACCCGTGTCTGTTGCGACTGAGTCGCAACACACTTTACCCCATGCTCCTTACAATCGCAATGAGGACTTCAACGGTAAGGTGTTGGGGCGTGTGTGGCAGTGGAACCATAATCCTGACGACACGAAATGGAGTCTGAAAAACGGACGCCTGCGCCTACAGTCGATGCCTGCTGAACAGCTGATGTGGGCACGCAATACGCTGACCCAGCGCGTCATTGGTCCATCGTCTGTCACGACGGTCGAACTCTATGTGAAAGGCATGAAGGATGGCGATGTGGCTGGTCTTGGCAATATCAATGTCCCATGCTCGTGGATAGGCGTTGTTAAAGACGGCAAAAACATGACGCTCCGCTGCTTCGAACAGCTGACTAATGATACCGTTGACGTCACAGTGTCCGCTGATTTAGTCAGCGGTAAGATATATCTCCGTTGCATCGGTGACTACGACAACAACCAGGCGCAATATGCCTATTCTTTCGATGGCGATGCCTACACGTTGTTAGGACGCATGATGCCCCTGCCGTATCAGCTCATCACCTTCCAAGGTTCCCGTCACGCCCTCTTTGCCTTTAACTATAAAGGTCAGAAAGGCGGCTATGCTGAGTTCGACAACTTTATAGTCGAGGAGCCTCAGGCCGACCGTGGTAAGAACATCCCCTACGGCAAGACCATCCGCATCGTCAACAAAGCCACCAACCGGCCTGCTATTGCCCTGAAGCACGGCGTGCTCTACGACAGCCATGCCGGCGATAAGAGCCAGTTGACACAATTCCGCGTCATCGACCGCCAGTCAGGTCGTGTCGCCCTTCAGTGTGCTGACGGACGATACATCAAAGTGTATGGTGACGGTTTGCCTGGCGATGTCCGTTTTACGACTGATCCGAAAGAGGCCGAGGAATTCCTTTGGCAGGACTATCTCAATCGCGATTTTATGCTCCTCTCGTTGAAAAATCATAAATACTTAGGTAAGAGTCCAACCACGGGCAGTCCTTATTCCATGGACTTTGTGGGTCCTGATCCTGCCCGCCGTAATGGTGCTGTGTTCCGTTGGGAAGAATAATCCTTGTTATGCGAGCCGTCCTTGTCATACTCCTTCTGCAATTGCTGTCTGTGCCAGTCCGTGCGCAGCAGTCTCAGAACGTAGCGTTTCAGTCAGACCTGTTTGTCGAGCGCTATAATATGTCGTGTCTCGACTTGACTGTAGGATTGCCGCATAATAATGTGAACCATATCTTCGTAGACAGCAAGGGATTTATCTGGGTGTCCAGCTATGGCGGTGGTGCCGTTCGTTATGACGGCTATATGTTTATGCGTCCTCACTTGATGACAAATGGCGGCAGCATCAGTAATTCGTGCAAGGGTTTTGCAGAGGACAGGCATCAGCGGCTGTGGACGGCATACGACGAGGGCGTGGTAGTATTGGATATGTCTACCATGCGTCGTACAGTGCCCCCAACGAAGGAAGGCGACATTAACCATCTGCTGATGAAGGCTTCTGTCAATGTGTACTGTGACTCGAAGGGCGCCCTGTGGCATCTGACGCGCGACACCATCTATCGTTATACCTTTGCTGAAGATGGTAGTGTCAGTCACATCAGCCGTCTTCATTGTCAAGGTAATACACCAGATGTCTGCATTCGCGACATTGAACAGAATGGGACGGTATGGGTTAATGTTGATAATGGACTCTATCGCGTTTGTGAAATCAACGGAAGGCTGGAACGCCGGGAGATAGCGCCTGTCATGGACCGTCTGAAGGGCCTGTATGTGACCGACCTGCTGAAACGCGACAATGATATCTGGATTTCCACCAATCAGGGTCTCTATGCCTACAATATGTACGACAGCAGCCTGCGCAACTATCATCATACGGCAGATGAACACTCTTTGTCGCACGATTATGCTACAGCCCTTGCCACCACCTCCGACGGGCGCTTGTTGGTAGGTACGCTGCGAGGTCTTTGTGCGTTTAACGACCAGACAGGCACCTTCCGTTGCTGGAACTCGTCGACAGCCGGAGCTCCCATGCCAAGCGACTTTGTGCATTGTCTGCTGACCTATGGCCATCAGCTTTGGATAGGCACGGAGACGGCAGGAGTCGTCTGTCTGACTCACAAGCCATTGCTGCTTCGCAATTATGTCAATAGCCCCCAGCGAGCCTCGTCGCTCTCGCCTCACCCCGTCAATGCAATGTATGTGGAGCAAGACGGAACACTTTGGGTTGGTACGGTAGAGGGCGGCCTTAACCGCAAGACGCCCGCTGGTGACTTCGAACATTGGACAACACGTAATTCGGGCTTGACCCACAACTCCATTTCTGTTTTGGAGGGTGACGGAAAGAACCGCCTATGGTTAGGAACATGGGGTGGGGGCGTACATGTTGTGTCGTTGGCGGCGCCCAATACGATCCGACATATCGACATGCCCAACGAAATGGCGGTACGGACCAACTATGTAGGTGCGCTAGCATACGACAACAGGAACGATGTCCTATGGATAGGCTCGAACGACGGTATCTTCCTATATGACCTGAAGACGGGACGCATTGAAGACCCCTTTGAGGGCAATCGTACCATTCATGGCTGCATAGGTGCACATATTGACAGAGAAGGCATGCTGTGGATAGGGTGTCTGTCGGGTGTTTGTGTCATTGATCTGAAGTCTGCCAATCATAAACAGGGACAATACCGCTTCCGAAGCCGTCATCTGCGCCAGAAACTGGATCATCCGGAATCGCCTGTCGTTGACAAGATTACCTGTTTCTGTGAAACGCGTGACGGCACATTATGGCTTGGTAGCAATGGCTATGGGTTGTATAAGCGCGTCAAGTCGTCGGCAGCAGGTAGCGCTCCTGAGACCTTTGAGGTGCTGACCACTGACGATGGACTGGCCAACAATGCCGTAAAAGGCATCGTGGAAGATGCACAGGGACGTCTTTGGGTGACGACTAATAACGGACTGTCCATCTATGATCCTGACACGCATACCTTTATGAATTATGGTGAGCATGAGGGGTTGCTTTGCCAGCAGTTCTATTGGAACTCGGCTGTGAAAAGTCCGGACGGAGCCATCTATCTGGGCAGTGTGGCCGGACTGACGGAGATTCGTGGTGAGAATACCGATGTCGCTGCCCCTGTGCATCTGACGTTTACACAACTGTTGGTCGATAATCAGGAGGTGACAGCCAATGACAATGGCATTCTGGATGCCGATATTTCGCAAGCCAAGCGTATTCGGTTGCATGAGTCCAATAAATCATTTGCCATCAATTTCTCGACGCTGACGTTCGAGGGTGATATTCAAGGACACTACAGCTATCGGCTGAAAGGGTTTGAGGATGATTGGACTATACTGAAACAGGGCGAACACTCTGTGCGTTATACCAGCCTGAAGCCCGGAACGTACACATTCGAGGTGGCTTATAGCTTGAAGAGTTCCAACGAACCATACGTCATCAGCATTGAAGTCAAAGTGGCTCCCTATTTCTGGAAGAGCTGGTGGTTCCTGCTGTTGAGCGCTTTCGTCGTGCTTGCTGTCTTGTTATGGCAGATACGTCAGCGGGTGGAATCGCTGCGACGTCAGGAAGCTGAGAAACTGTTGGTCCCCATCAGGAAAGCGATGGACGATGCCGATGATCCGGAACAGTTGCAGCAGCGTATTCAGACTATCCTGGATAATCACGAACATCTAAAAAATAGTTTCCGCCGTACTGTTGAGGCCGACAAGCAAGAAGCGATGCGTACCCGGAAGTCGTTTGTTGAACGGGCGACGGACGTGATGGAACAGAACTATGGCAATAGCGAGTTCGGTATCAGCGAGTTTGCTGAGGCGTTGGGTATGAGTACCAGTCTGGTGTCGAAACGGCTGAATGCTGAAACAGGACAGAGCACCAGTCAGTTTATACGCAACTATCGGTTGACCATTGGGCGAAAATTGCTGTTGGAGAATTATGCCAACAGGAACATCACCGAGATAGCCTACAAGGTGGGTTTCAATGATCCGAAGTATTTTACTCGGTGTTTTACCCGTCTGTATGGCTGTAGTCCAAGCTCGTATGCCGAGGAGGATGTGAAAGTGGATAAATAATAGCTCTTTTCTGATAAAAAGGTGAGTAAAAGGCTACTTTTAGCGTTTTGTCCACCTAATATACCATTTTGTCCACCTTACAAGTGGGCTTTTTTAATAACTTTGCCCTCGAATAAACTACCAACGCATATATAATAACATAATTAAAACATTAAATCAATTATCTAATGAGAAAACAAATCTTATTCTCTGCGATGCTTATGTTGGGAATGACAGGAGGGTTTATAGTCTGTCCTTCACCCGCAATGGCATCAGTGACCCAGCAGACCATCAAGGTCAAGGGTCAGGTTGTTGATCAGGGTGGAGAACCCCTGATAGGAGCAACGGTAAGAGTGAAAGGTGCTCAGGCAGGAACCGTTACCGACTTTGATGGTAACTTCCAGATTGACGCGCCGTCGAATGCTGTTCTCGTGGTGAGCTATGTTGGTTATAAGGACCGTGAAATAGCTGTACGCGGGCGTGCAATCATTGAAAAAATTGAGCTGGAGAGCGATTCTCAGGTTCTGGACCAGCTGGTTGTCGTCGGTTACGGTACGCAGAAAAAGGCCGATCTCACAGGTTCCGTGTCTATCGTGAATGCTGAGGAGCTGAAGCGTGTGTCGAACTCGAACATCTCGACAATGCTTGAAGGTAAGGTCGCTGGTGTACAGATTACTTCTGACGGTCAGCCAGGTGCAGACCCAGCCGTACGCATCCGTGGTATCGGTTCTTTCGGAAGCACAGCACCTCTGTATGTTGTTGACGGTGTGCCCATGGGTACGACCATTCGTGACTTCTCACCCAACGACATTGAGACCATTCAGGTGTTGAAGGACGCTTCCGCTGGTGCCATCTATGGTTCGCGCGCTGCTAACGGTGTGGTGATTATTACTACCAAGAACGGTAAGAAAGACCAGCCTCTGAAGGTGGACTATAAGGGCTACTTCGGTGTAGACTGGATTTCCAACGGCGTGTATGACGTGATGAATGCCGACCAGTATAGCCAGTTCCTCGGACAGGCATGTGCCAATGCAGGTACACCTCTTCCTGGTGGCTACAGCCTTGGCGCTGATGGCCGTTATCACTTCCAGGACAACACAAATACTGATTGGTTTGACGAGGTCTTCAAGACGGGTACCCGTCAGAACCACAACATCAACCTCAGTGGTGGTGGTGCTAATAATACCTATAATATAGGTTTGGACTACTTCAAACAGAAGGGAACCTTGGAAGGTGCTGGTCCTAACTACGAGCGTTTCACTGCCCGTGTGAACAACACGATGGACACCAAGTTCATCAAGTTCCGTACCAGCCTTGTTTATTCACACTCCAGCCAGGACGGTATGGGTGTTTCGAATGCTGGTGAATATATTCAGGGACTATATGGTATGTCGGGATGGAACGTCTTGATGGGTGCTACAACCATGCAGCCAACCATCAAGGCCTACGATGAGTCAACATGGTGGCTCGACGACAAGGTAGGTGCAGCCAAGAGTTGGAATTACGATGCCTATGGATATGGTGTCTACTACGATACAGTCCATGGCGACATCTCTGCTGCCAACCCCCTGCTGGTTAACAACCTCTTCCAGCGCAACACGCTGGTTGACCGCTTTGTCGGTACCGCATCGGCTGACGTTGACCTGCTGAAGATGATAGGCTTGGACAGCAAGAACCACAAGCTGACCTATAAACTGAACCTCTCATATAGTGCTACTCATGCCAACGACCGTACTTGGATATCAGCCTGGATACAGAGCAACCGTGTCTATCTGGACAAGTCGAACGAAAAGTTGACCAAGTCTCACCGTAAGTACACCGATGCGTTGATAGAGAATACGCTGACCTATGATGGCACCTTCGGCAAGCACCATGCTAATCTGGTTGTCGGTCAGACCTTCGAACAGGAGAACACCAATACGTTGTCTGCTTGGGGTGTTAACTTCACCGAACCTTACTATCTGCAGATTCAGAATGCTTCAGACAAAGATGCAGACTCTTATGAATATAAGCACACGATGGCATCGTACATTGCCCGTCTGAACTACGATTATGACGGGAAATACCTGCTGTCTGCAGTGGTTCGTCGCGATGGTAGCTCACGTCTGTCGAAAGACCGCCGTTGGGATACCTTCCCCTCTATTTCTGTTGGTTGGCGCTTCGATAAGGAGAGCTTCTATCCCATCAATCGCGATATCATCAATATGTTCAAGGTTCGTGCCAGCTATGGTGAGCTGGGTAACGAGAATATTGCCGATGGTGTCTACGAGATGACGATGGCCCGTAATAATATGACCTACAGCTTTGGTAACCAGCCTGTTACTGGTTCTGCAGTTTCCCAGTTTGTTATCGAGGATGTATATTGGGAGAAGAAGAAAACCATGAATGTCGGTGTCGACCTGGCTTTGTTCAATAACCGCATTGAATTTACGGCCGAGTGGTATAAGAATAAGTCGCAGGACCTGCTCTTCTCACACGTACCCGTTCCCAACAGTGGTGGTTTTGCCAATAGCGAGGTGACTATGAATGCTGCCTCGATGGAGAACAGCGGTTTTGAGTTCTCAGTAACCTACCGTAACCGCGATCATGCCCTGAAGCATGAAATCAGTGCCAACCTGAGCACGCTGCACAATAAGGTAACTTCGCTTGGTTTCGGTACAGAGCAGTATCTTGATGGCGACTACATCACCAGAGTCGGTGAAGAGGTAGGTCAGTTCTATGGCTACGTCTATGAGGGTATTGCCCGTACACAGGCTGACCTTGACGACCATGCCACTCAGGACGGTGCACAGGTTGGTGACTGCCTATATAAGGACCTCAATGGTGATGGTGTCATTGATACCAACGACCGTCAGGTGCTTGGCCGTGGTCTGCCACGTGTAAACTTCGGTATCAGCGCTCACCTGGAGTACAAGAACTTCGACCTAAGCATCTCTACATTCGGTGCACTGGGCTACCATGTTACCGATGGTATCTATAATAGTCTGACATCGTGCTATGGTCCTGGCAACAAGAGCGTAGATCAACTCGATGCAAACCGTTGGTCGGCAGATGGTTTGACCTATATCTCAAGCGTGCCCCGTACCTATTATTCTACGAGCGGCATGGCTTGGAACGACCTTTTCAGCGATCGCAAGATCCAGAACGCTGCTTATTGGAAGCTTGCCAACATCGAGTTGGGATACAACTTCCGCGACAGTTGGTTCAAGGGTTACGTCTCTGGTGTACGTGTCTATGTATCGGCACAGAACCTGCTAACCCTGACAAAGTATAAAGGCTATAACGTAGACTATGCTGGTGGTACCTTCACCCCTGGTTTCAACTGGTGCTCCTATCCTAGTGCACGCAGTTTCATGGCAGGTCTGCTCTTCTCGTTCTAAAGAGTTAGAGAAGTTAAGAATTTAGAGAAGTTAAGAAGTTAAAGAAGAAAGAACTATGAAACTATATAAATTTTCACTTGCGCTCTTGATGGGCATCGGCGTTCTGACATCGTGCGAAAGCGAGTTAGACGTGGAGAATGTGAACAGACAAACAGCTACCACTTTCGGCCAAACAGCTGACGAGTTGGAGGAAAGCGTGATTGCTGCCTATAACCACACCCGTATGGAGGGTACCTACGCCCGTGTTGGTTACAACTACGACGTATGCCGTGGCGACGAGGTATGGAACTCCTCACAGGTATGGTATCAGCCCTACGACGACTTGAACAGTGCTATCGACAACGAGATGAACCAATGGGTATGGCGTGATTGGTATTACACCATCAATGTCTGCAACTATATCCTTTCCAAGTTTACAGACAAGCCCGATAATAGCGCCTTGAGCAAGCAGTGGCAGCACATCAAGGGACAAGCTCTGTTCTTGCGCGGTCTGAGCTACTACAATCTGGCAGGATACTATCAGAATCCTACCCTTATGCTCAACTACGACGACTATGCCAAGTTAGAGACCCTCTATTCCGCCAACAGCTCTTACGACGATGTGTTGAAGCAGGCTGAAGCCGACTTTTCTGAGGCCATGACGCTGCTGCCAACTCGCGATGAGGGTGGTCAGTGGTCATTAGGTCGTGTCACCAGCGGTGCTGCTGCCGGTTACTATGCTCGTGCTTTGATGATGCATCCTACAAAGGAAAATCTTCAGAATGCCCTTGCAGTGCTGACAGATATTATCAGTAGTGCTGACGGTGGTAACCAGAAGTATGGCGTCTACAAGCTGATGGCTAACTACGGCGACAATTTCCGTGAGGGTTCAGCTTACGAGAACAATGCTGAGAGCCTATATGAGGTACAGTTCCTTGACTATGGTACACAGGGTACTGACGACGAGTGGACGCCTGTGAACACCAGTGCAAATGCTACTCAGGGACACGCTATCGAGAGTAACTTCGGTCCTGGCGACTTCGGCGGTTGGGCTGACCTCTCTGCTTCTCCCTGGCTCTACAACCTCTTCAAGGCTGAGAAAACCAAGAACAACAGCCTGGATCCCCGTCTCTATTGGACCATTGGTACCTACGAGACCGAGTGGGATAACTTTGAGTACGGCAATATGTGCTATGGCAAGAAGATGACCGCCGATGCTTATGTGGTTACCAACAATAACTATGGTGGTCTGCCTATTGCCAAGTGGACCAATATGCGTACCGGGCTCTATGAGTCGGTGGTTACTGGTCTGCACTGTGGTATCAACCTGCGCATGATGCGTTACTCCGATGTGCTGTTGCGTGCTGCCGAGTGTGAGAACGAGATTAACGGTCCTACGGCAAAGGCTATTGAGTGGATTAATATCGTGCGCCGTCGTGCTAACTTGAACGACCTGAAGGTTGCTGACTTCACCTCTGCCGACAAGCTTTTCGAGCAGATTGCCAATGTGGAGCGTCCAAAGGAGTTCGGTTGTGAGTTCGGTCGTGGCTTCGACCTGATTCGCTGGGGCTTCTTCTACAATTCCGAGCGCCTGCAGCAAATCAAGGAGCATGCTGCCGTCAACTACTGGACGAAGGACGATTATGAGAAGGGTAATGTGAAGTATACTCCGAAGGATCCTGTAACGTACAATGGCAGTAGCAAGAGTTCTTTCGACAACTGGATTGTTGGTCATGAGTTTATCCCCATTTACATTGGTATCTTGAACGCCAATCCCAAGCTGACAGGTAACTCTGCCAACTCTTCTACCAGCAATGCTGGCTACTATTCTTCAAACGGAATAACTATACACCCTGTAGTTGATCTGGATAAATAATTATTTGAACATCCTATTAATACAGACATAATATGAAACATCTTATAAAAACTGCAACAACCTTCTGTCTGTCGGCAATAGGCATGCTGGCTATGATGAGTTGTGAAGGTGCCGACCTCTATAAGGTATCTGCCCCTGACTGGTTGGCTGACAAGGAACTCCCCGAGGAGGTGTTGAACATCGTAGATGTAACGCCAAACCCCGACAAGCTGGGTACAGCAGACAATACGGCAGGATTCTGGACGGTCTTCACCGACGATGTCAAGACGGAACCGGGCATGACCTATCAGGTGAAGTTTGTCAACTATGGTGGCAATGCTAACTATAAGAACTTTCTGATAGTGCTTCGTAACGAGGCTAAAGACGTTGAATACGCAGTGCTGCGTGCTGACAACTGGGGCTGGACATCTGCCGACACCGACGGTGCCAACAGCGACAAATACTTTACCAAGAAAATGGAAAGTGACAAGCGCGACTGGGGCACATGGTTGAAGGCAATGAGCATGGCCAAGTGTACAGCCCTCATTACCAACAAGGAGGATGGCAAGGCCGACGTGAAAATCACCATGATTGGTGCAGACAATGTAACCTATACGCAGGAATATACCGACATTACCGTTGACCCTGACGACCTCTACTTCTGTTTCACCCTGGAAGGATGTCATCTGGAGTTTGGTGATTTCGACATCGAAGACAGTGAGCCTACAGCTATTACTCTCAACGGTGTTCCTAGTGAGGTGGTGGTAGGCACAGATTACGAAGAGTTTATCTCTAACATCTCTGCTGTCGTTACCTTTGGCGAAGGTGTGAACAAAGACATCAAGCCTGAAGAATTGCAGTTCGAGGTAATTCCTGACTTTGAAACCGTTGGTCAGAAGACCCTCGTGGTCATTTATAATAAGACCTACTTGGGCAATAACTGCAGTAAGCCAGTAATTGCAAGCAAGACCTTCAATGTAGTAAAGGAGCTCTCTGCCTTTACACAGACGGTGGTTGTGCCTACTCCGCTTGTTTTAGGTACTACAGATAACACTACTGCTTTCTGGGGTGCTCATACCGAGAATATCAAGATTGCTCCGAAGGAGACGAAGGTTACCACCTTTACCAACCACACTTCTGGCGCTGGCAACTGGAACAACTTCGTTATCGTGCTCTGCAAGGCAGATAATTCTGAGTATGGTGTTGTTCGTGCTGACAACTGGGGTTGGGGTGCCGGTATTGACGGTAATGCTAACTTCCAGAAGATTGGCGGCTTCGCAACTGATGACGAGTGGACAGCATGGCGCGCTGACATGGAAGGTGCCAAGGTGACTACCTATGTGACCAATAATGGCGATGGTACTGCTGATATCAAGGCTGTTATGGTTGGCAATAGCGGAACTGTTTATCTGCAGGAGTATAAAGGCATCAACACCATAGATCCTGACAACATGTATTTCCGCTTCACAGTGGATGGCTGCCACCTCGTATTCGACAACGAAGTAGGTGCTTCTGACTGTTCTACAGCTTTCTGGGGCGCACACTCTACGAATATCCAGGTGATAGGTCATCAGGAATGTACTGTCAACTTCACCAACTATACTTCTGGTGCTGGCAACTGGAACAACTTCGTTATCGTGCTCTGCAAGGCAGATAATTCTGAGTATGGTGTTGTTCGTGCTGACAACTGGGGTTGGGGTGCCGGTATTGACGGTAATGCTAACTTCCAGAAGATTG
>Ga0265298_10002106_pt1 | contig 28411 bp, 17 predicted proteins | sample AusTroGonzalo_MG_3_FD_193486 | JGI IMG/M metagenome (GOLD analysis project Ga0265298, IMG submission 193486) | Bovine rumen microbial communities from tropical cattle in Woodstock, Queensland, Australia - Gonzalo_01 | ecosystem: Host-associated > Mammals > Digestive system > Stomach > Rumen ...
TTGACGAAGGTATCTCATTATTTAATAATCATACGGATTGTGTTGTTATTGATACTGATGTCACGACAGAAGTTACGCAGGATGGTTAGAGCCAAGTCATCGCTATCGACACTGAAAGCATCGTTGTTGATAGCCTCCGGACAGTTGATGATGAGTTGCAGCGTGTCGTCCTTCTCGGTATACGACAGCGTGAGGCGCGTGCCGGGTTGGATGGATCTGCCATCAGAGCCAAGTATAGAAAGCGACTCGTCGACAACGTGAATCACACTGGTGATTTGTTGATGCGATAGGTTGTACTGCTGACAGAACTGCTCCATTTGCGACATCAAGGAAAACCAATCGAAGTGTTCGCTTTCAATGATGAACACCTTCTCATGAATCTGCTGTATAAACTGACGGGTGCGCTCGCGCTGCGGATGCTCAAATAGTTGGCCGGGGACGCCGTCTTCATAGACGACACCTTCAGCAAAGAACAATACGCGACTACTTACCTGACGGGCAAAGCGCATCTCGTGAGTAACCACAATCATCGTCATACCTTGGCGTGCCAGTCGAGTCATCACACCCAGCACCTCACTCACCATTGTGGGGTCGAGGGCCGAGGTCGGTTCGTCAAAGAGCAGTATATCGGGTTCCATAGCCAATGCACGTGCAATGGCTACACGCTGTTTCTGCCCACCCGAGAGTTGATCAGGCATCGCATCAGCACGCTCTACCAGTCCCACCATCTGCAGCAACTCTAGGGCTTTCTGCTCTGCTTGCTCACGACTTTTGCCAAGCAATTGCATGGGTGCCAGACAGATATTGTCGAGCACCGACATACCATTAAACAGGTTGAACGACTGGAACACCATGCCCATCTTCTGGCGCAGCATATTGACGGGATAGCCCTTACCAAAAATGTCCTCGCCATCGACGATGATACTGCCGTTGGTGGGACGTTCCAGCAGGTTCAGACAGCGCAGGAAGGTACTCTTGCCCGTACCAGAAGGACCAATGATGGAGATGACCTCGCCGCGATGTATATCCATATTGATGTCGCGCAATACGTCGAGACCGCCGTAGCATTTCTTCAGGTGCGTGATGCGGAGAAGAAGGTCGGATGTATGAGGTTTAACGTCTGAGGTCTGGGATTTTGTGTATGTGCTGCATCTTTGGCGTATGAACAGCCAAGCACCGCCACCTACTATAATAAGGAGAGCCACAGTCCAAGGCCATTGGGTTTTATCATTCTCAGATACTGCAGACTGAACGGGATTGGTAAGTATGGCTGACTCGCCCTTTCGTGTTATCAGCACGATATGCGACTCAATATAGCTATCGGAGAAAAGTACCTGCTTCTGTCGCTCTTCGGTGATGCTGATGGCTCCCAAAGCCATGTCGGCCTTACCCGTCTGCACAGCAGGTATCTGCGAGGCGAAGTCCATTATGAGGTACTCCAGTTGCCAGTTACGTCGGTTGGCCCATTCCGTTAGCAACTCCGGTTCTAGTCCCGAAGGTTTGCCTGTATTGATGAAATTAAACGGCGGCAGGGCTGGAAAGGTTGCCACGCGTAGGGTGCGTCCCGTGCCGCGTTGTTGGGGAATGGCCATAGCCGAGGGATCTTCGGCATTACTCCAGCGATCCAAAATCTGCTGGTAGGTGCCGTCACGGCGTATTTCGGCTAGGAAACGGTTGAAGTCTGCTACTAGTTCGGTATTGTCAGGACGGACGCAGGCTCCTATCGGAATCGGCGTAAGTCCTGCACCTACTGAATCATATTTTTCAAGCAACTCTTTATTGAACATTAGCGTTAAGCTTTCACTGCCAGCCGCATCTACCTTGCCGCTCTCTAAAGCTGCCATCAGATCGGTCTGATTACTCATGCGCAGGATGTTGGCATCGGGAGCCATGTCGGTGACGGCAATGTCCTGAATACTGCCAATAATCACACCTACATTCATGCCGTTAAGCGCCTGGAATGCAGGTGGAACACTTGATTGGTCCGCAGCATCGGCAGTAGCGTCTGTGTCAGTGACCGACAACATAGTAGGCACGTAACTCAGCAAACCAAACAATGTTAGCATCACAGCTGCAGCGATAGCCTTTATGCGCTTGCGCTGAACGAGACTCTGGAGCAGCAGTCCGATGAGCCACGCCATGAGGAAATAGATGATGGCCGTCACGATGAGCGGGAAGAAGGCGTCGAACGTGCGCGAGCGTATCAGGTCGGAGGCGCGTGTCATGTCTGCAACAGCGATGTAGCCCACGATACTTGTGCCTTTCAGTAGACTCACAACCTCGCCCTGATAGACGGGCATCACTGCCTTGACCACCTGGGGCAGAACAATCTTGAAGAATGTCTGTCGTGATGTGAATCCCAAAGCCAGTCCTGCTTCGGTCTGCCCTCGGTCGATGCCCTGGATAGTGGTGCGCAGCATCTCGCTGATGTAGGCCGCCGTGTTCATGGCAAAGGTGACGATAGCCACTATGATGCCCGTAGCATCTAGCGGCGCCATCACAACGTAGTACATCAGCATAAGTAGCACCAGCACAGGCGTGCCGCGCATCAGCTCGATATACACCTTAGCCACCTGTTGCAGCCAACGGCGCTGGCTCATGCGCATCCAACACACGAGCCCACCCAGTAGTGTGCCCAGTAGGGCGGCGCAGAGCGTGATGAGCAGCGTTACCTGCAGACCGTCGAGAATCATCCTGTAGCGCTCCTCGGCTATCAGGTTGTTAGTGAAACTTTCCGTTAAGGAACCTATCAGTGCTATCATCTTATTCATGGCTTTATCTAATCATAGTCGTTCAGGTCAATCTTCTTATATGTTTTCATCATCTTTTTATCGTTATATGCTTGTGCGATTGATATAATCAATGATGATCTCTGCGGCATTGTCCTTGGTCAGGTCGTCCATCGAGATGACGAGTTGGTAGTTGCGGAATAGATTGTTATATTAGAAATTATTTTCTTGTTTTTCACCTCATCAGATGTTTGTTTGTCTGACATCGTTTTTTTGACAAAAGTGTTCCCTTTGACGGTACAAAGATAAAAATTTCTTTCGATACTTCCAAAAGTTTTGTGGATTTCCTTTCAACAATTCTTCATGTGGCATCTGTAGGGATAAAAAAATGCCGAAAGTGCAAGACTTTCGGCATTTTGATTTTGTATGATAGAGACTGTAAGGGGATTCTCGATTAGAAACGGCCACCGCCTCCGAAACCTCCGCCTCCACCGAAGCCTCCACCGCGTCCACCGCCGAAGCCACCACGACCTCCAGCGGGACGATCGCCTCCACCTTCGCCACGTCCTCCACCGAAGCCACCACGGTTGCCGCTGCCTCCGAAGAAGTTTAGACGATAGCTGACGTGGAGCATGGCGTATGAGGTGATGGCGTTGACCTCGCGGTCGGTCCAGCCGTTGGCATTGATGGTGCGGGTGAAGTTGGTCTGCTCGTGCAGGATGTCATACCACTGCAGGATGACGGTGAGCTTCTTGCCACGCAGGAAACTCTGCGAGAGTTGGGCGTTCCACAACATCTCGTTGGTGTTGAGCGTAGCGTCGGCATAGCCTCGCTTGCTGTATACGTGAAAGTCGGTAGAGAGGTCTGTGCCCCAGGGGAGGGTGATGCGCGTGTTGCCGCCATAGGAGAAGTTCCAAGTGGTGAGGTTGCGCGAGGCCTGCAGGCGGTTCTCCGTGCGAGCATAGGTAGTCTCTGCATTGAGAGAGATGTTGAGCCAACGGTTACGGAAACTCAGTGAGACGTCGGGTGACAGGTTGATACTGTGGGTGACATTGCGGTCGGGTGTCTCTGTGCGGTTCTGGTTCACATAGCTCACCTGATGGCGATAGTTGCCACGGAGGCTGCCGCTGAAGTCCCAACGGTTCAGGGTGTCGAGACCCATGTTGAAGGTGATGCCGCCACTAGTGCTCCAGTTTCCATCGTAGTTGTCCGGACGACTGATGCGGCGACCAGTGTTCTCCTCGTAGGTCACGATATTGCCGATAGAGTTGGTGGTGCGCTGGAAACTACCATTTGAGCTGAAGCTCCAGTGACGCTGGTTCTTGGGAATCATGAAGCCCAGGCTGTCCTCGACGAGTGTCTGCTTGCGCTGCTTCTGGAAGTTGAAACTGAGGTTCGTGGTGAACGACGGCTTCAGACCGGGATTACCCATGGTGACCGACAGGGGGTTGGTGTCGTCATAGATGTCGAGCAATTGCGTGATGCTGGGCTGAGACATTGAACCACGATACTGTACCTGCAGGTTGGTGTACTGGTCGAAGCGATAGCGCAGGTTGAGGGTAGGCGAGACGTTAACCACCGTGCGCACGGTATCGACGGGCTTGCCCAAATACTGCTGGATGTAGTGCGAGCGCTGAGGCTGCAGGTTTACACCCAGGTTGAGGTTGTATTTTTCGCGATTCACACGAACCTGTACGTCGGCATTGTGTCCGTACTCCGAGCGCTCTGAATAGCGGCTGAGGTTGGTGGAAAGGCGGTCTTCGTAGTCTTCTGGTAGGAAACCGAAGTCGCGATAGTCTTGCAGGGCCTGCTGGAACTCGAGTTCACTGATGCCCAGGAGGTCGTAGGTCTGCGGGTCGTTCTTCTGGTAACTATAGTTGAAGCGATAGTTCAGCTGCAGGAAGATGCCCTCTTGTCCTACCATACGACGCATGCCGCGATTGCCGAAGGGGCCGCGGGCACGCTGTGTGGTGTCGACTGGCTCCACTTTGCGGGGGAAGATATAAACGGGCTCGGTATAGGTAGTACCCAGCGAGAAACTATAGTTCTTGGTGTCGGAAGTGGTGTAACGATTGGTCTGATAGGTAGAGTCGTTGCCCAAAGCATCCTTCTGCAACCAGAGGTGTACACCCGAGAGGTTGGCATTCTTGTTCTTGCCGTCGCTATAGTTGATGTTTCCGCTAAGGGCGATATTGCGTCCGTTGCTGTTCATGCGGCGATAGACCTGCACCTGCGAACTGATGTTCCTGTTATTGCCATAACTCATTGACTTGTTTTGGCGACTGTTGACTACAAGACTGTCCTCATTCAGTTCCTTCAGGCCATCGGCACTCAAGGGGTCGAGTACATGCTCGAAGGGGTCGGCGTTGAACGATGCATTGTTTGATTCGTTTTGGCTGTCGCTGGTCGAGAAACTGAGATTGGGTCGGAAAGAGAGTGTGGTCAGCGAGTCAATCTGCCACTGCAGGTTCATGTTGCCCGTCCAACTGTTGTTGCGTGAATAGCTCTGGCTAACGCTGTTGGAGAATGCACCGCCACGTGTGTTGACGAAATTCTCCGACCCCGTGCGGTTCCAGTTGTTGGTGTTGTTGTGGGTCCAGGTGACGCGTCCGCTGAGCTTCAGGTCCTTGTCGTTCTCATAACTCACGTCGAGTGCACCTGTCTTGGTGTGACGCTGGCCCTGTCCGTTGCCTCGGCCTCGTCCGCCACGACCAGAGAAGTTGCGGTCGTTCACGTTGTTGGCATTGCCCATAAAGGTGTAGCGCATGGCGCCGAAAGGCTTCATGGCTGTGAGGCGCACGCCATAGCGATGGTCTGTACCAATGCCTAGGTCGGGGTTGGCTTGAATGCCGTTGCGGGCACTGCGCTTGGTGGTGAACTCGAGCACGAAGTCATCGTTACCGTCATCGACACCCGTCATGCGACTCAGGTCGCTCTTCTGGTCATAGGCTTTTACCTTGTCGATCACGTATGAGGGGAGGTTCTTCATTACGGCATCATTGTTGCCCGTCATGAAGTCGCGTCCGTCGAGTCTGAATCTCTTCACCTCCTTACCATTGATGCTGATCTTACCGTCGTCATCAATCTTAGCTCCTGGTAAAACCTCTACCAAGGCCTCGATTACGGCTCCCTCGGGCACACGGAAGGCATCGGCATTATAGACCACGGTATCGTCTTTGATCACCATCTTGGGGATGTTGGCGGTGACCACGGCCTCCTTGATCTGCACGCTGTTGGGCTCCATGGAGATGGTGCCCAGTGACATCTGACTGCTGGTCTTGTTGACCTTGCGGGTATAGTCCTTGAAGCCTAGGTAGGTGGCCTTCAGCAAATAGTTGCCTGATTTGACGTCGGTAATCGTGAACGCACCGCGACTGCCGGCGATGGCGCCTCCGACATAAGTGGTGTCTGACTGATTGTTTCTTCTGGTGGTAATCCTGTAGAGTTGCAAGGTGGCTTTCTCTAAAGGTTCGCCACTGTCCTTGTCCATGACACGGCCAGTGATGACATCACGCTGAGCGTGGGCTTGCGAAAAGCTCAGTAATAGAGCTGGCAGTAGGAGGATGCTTCGTAGGTCCATCGTTTAGTTGTTGATAATACAATTAATAGTAACTATATATTGGATGGACGTCAGCAGAGATGGTTTAATCGGATGATGAAGAAAAATTTTATGCAGAGTGCTAAAGTGTTGACAGATACTTCTTTAGCTCAGTCTCCCAAATGGCATAACCTTGCTCGGTGATGTGCAGACCATCGGCACTCAACTCGTCGCGCAGCACGTTGCTGCCAGACTTCGTCATCTTGCTGAAGAGGTCGATAAAGACGATGCCATGCGACTCGCAATAGGCGCGGATATACATATTGGTCAGGGGAATGTCGTTGGTGCGGTTGGCCAATGTACGCCAGCGGCCGTTCTTCTCGTTGATGGGCAACAGACTCTCCACGAAGAGTTTGGTGTCGGGGGCTTGCTCCTGGATGGCTTCGATGAGGCCGATGACCTGCTGGGCAACATTGATGACTTGGGTATTGTTCACCATGTTGTTAATGCCTGCCATGAGGAAAATAGCGCGCGGATGATGGGGGGTGATCTGGCAGAGACGCTCGGTCATGCCCACGGTGTTGTCACCAATGATACCGCGATTCACCACATCCTTGCAATCCAAGCGCTGACTCCAGTCCTTGCCGTTTTCGGTGAGACTGTTGCCCAGCATCACGATGCTCTGACTGTTGATGCCGCCCTCGCGTTCGAATTGCGCCACTCGTTTGTTGTAGTGGGCAAATGAGCGGTAGGTGACATGCTGCGCCTGCGCTTCTGAAGCTAGTAGGCAGAGGCACATTGTCAGGATGATATGGATGCGTTTCGTAATCATATGACAAAGATAGAAAGAAAAATGCAAAAACAAAAGGAATTGACTATTTTTTTTTTCGTATGCAAAAGCCGGTCGCAAGACTTTTGGACTTGCAACCGGCTTTGTATGGGTTCTTTTGTTTAGCATGTAATGATTATCATATAATGCTTACTTCATGCGTCTAAGCACTTTTCTGTAGTAGTTGTTGGTGCTCTTCAGACTGTATCTCGGTCCTCCGTTCCATAAACGAATGGCTCTTTCGACATTGTTTGATGGATTGTACTTAGACTGAATCAGAACGAACATTTCCCTTGACTTCTTTACGTCAAATCTGTCGGTCAGTGTGTAGCGTTTTTCGCTGCCGCGCTTTTGTAGAATGTAGTTGCATTCGCGCACTGCTACTGGTGTGATCTGCATTGCTCCAACGGATTGTCCACTCACCGCATTCGGATTTCCTTCGCTCTCTACCAGAATGATTGCATCTATCACAGATGTCCAATCAAATGGTTCTGAGGTTGTCGTTTTGTTAGTCGCCCCAGCACCGAGGGGCATCAAAAGTAGAATCGACAAGCTCAGGCTTAATAGCTTCACTAATCTTTTCATGGCTTTATGTTTTTAGGGGGCTTTGTTAGGGCCCAAGGTTATTCATTAGTACCCCTTTTTCTCATCACGAGAATTGTTGCGGGGTTGTTGGATGTTCTTTTGCAAATATAGAAATAATTATGGATTATAAGGTCAATATCTCTCTAAAAGTGTCCTTTATTGCTAAAATCTTGATATTTATCAAGCGAAAAGAAAAATATTTAATCTAGGTCAACGACGGTGATTCCAGCTCCTCCAAACTGCACATGTTCGTCCTTGAAATGGCTCACATTGGGGATGGTGTTGAGGTACTGGCGGATGAGCTGGCGCAGTACGCCAGTGCCCGTTCCGTGAAGGATGCGCACCCTCGACATGCCCATCAGGATGGCGTCGTCGATGAAGTGCATCACGGCGTCTACGGCCTCGTCGCCACGCATGCCTCTCACGTCGATGTCTTGGTGGAAGTTCTGCTTGCGGTCTTCCATCGTGGCGCGTGTCATCTTCGATGTCTGCATGGCTAGGTGGGCGTACTTGGTTGCCATGTTTGTCTCTTCTTTCTTCACCTTGCTGGCATCTGCACGCTCCAACTGTTCTATCTTCATCTTGGTGCGCACATCGCCAAAAATGACGGTGGCCTGTTTGCCTTGGATGCTTTCGATGTTACCTATGGTGTTGAGGCCCTTGATGTGTACGGTGTCGCCTTTCTGTAAGGGGCGGTTGCTGTCGTTTGTTGTGCTTCGCTCTGCGCCAAAGGTCTGCTGACGCATGTCGGCTTCTTCTTTCTTTTGGGCTTTCTCGGCCTTGCGCTGAGCCTTGCGGGCCTTGCGCTCTTCCATCTGGCGCAGTTTCTTGGCAAAGTCTTCCTCGCTCATCAAACCGCGGGTGTCGTCGTTCTGAACTTGTGAGCGGAACTCCTGCAGTTCTTCGCGAATCTCGCGGGTGCGCTCCTTCTCGGCTTGAGCCTCCTTAATCTCGCGAATAGCATTCTCAATCTTGCGGTTGGCCTCGGCCAGTAATTCCTCTGCCTGCTTCTGGGCACGCTTCAGAATCTGTTTGCGCTCGCGCTCAATCTCTTCGAGGTTGGTCTCATAGCGCTGGATATGTCCTTCGAGGTTCTTTTCGTGCTGGTGGATGGTCTGGCGCTTCCCTTCCCAGTAGCGCTTGTCGCGTACAATGTCTTGCAGGTATTTGTCGCTCTGGATGTACTCTGAACCTACAATGTCGGAAGCATCCTTGATAACTTCCTCTGGCAGACCTGTCTTGCGGGCAATCTCAATGGCAAACGAAGAACCGGGTTGTCCGATGGAGAGCTGGAACAGTGCCTGCATCTGGTGACGATCATAAAGCATGGCACCATTGACCACACCTTCATGGTCGTCGGCAAAATGCTTCAGGTTCTGATAGTGGGTGGTGATGACGCCAAAGGTTTTCTTCTGCCAGAACTGCTTCAAAACTGCTTCGGCAATGGCACCGCCAATCATGGGTTCAGTGCCGCCTCCAAACTCATCAATTAATAATATGGTGTGGGCATCGCAGTTCTTGATCATCTGCTTCATGTTCATCAGGTGGGATGAGTACGTGGACAGATCGTCCTCGATGCTCTGTTCGTCACCGATGTCAATCATGATGTTCTTGAAGATGCCGCAGGTGGAACGGTCGCCCATGGGGACGCTGAGTCCGCATTGCAGCATGTATTGCAGTAGGCCGACGGTCTTCAGACAAACAGACTTACCGCCGGCATTGGGGCCTGAGATGATGAGCAGACGCTTGCTTTGTTCGAGTGTGATGTCGAGTGGCACCACCTTCTTGCCTTGCTTCTCAAGCGAGAGAGCCAGAAGCGGGTGGGCAGCCTTGATCCAATCAATATGGGGCTTGTCGATGACGGTAGGCTCGAAACCCTTGGTCAGTTCTGCAAATGAGGTCTTGGCCTGGATCAAATCGATGATGGCCAGGAAACGATAGGAGTCGAGAATATCCTTGACGTGAGGACGCACCTCGTCGGAGAATACTGTCAGGATGCGGATAACCTCTCGGCGCTCCTCGGCTTCCAACTCGCGTACGCGGTTGTTGGCCTCGACAACTTCGGCGGGCTCGATGAAAACGGTCTTACCAGTAGCACTCTCGTCGTGCACGATACCATTGATCTTGCGTTTCAGTCCTGGCGCTACGGGAATCATCAGACGACCATCACGCATGGTGGGCGCTGCGTCTTTGTCCACCAGTCCCTCACGCTGGGCTGAGTGGAGTATAGTATATAATGTACGCGAGATACTGCCTTCCATCTTCGAAAGGTCGTGGCGGATGCCAGCCAGTGTCATGGAAGCGCTGTCTTTGATTTTTCCATATTTGTCGAGAATCGAGTCAATCCTGCGGATCATGGCTGGGAAAGTCATGATGTCGGTAGTGAGGCGCTGAAGGGCAGGGTAGGCATACGATGGCTCGGTGCCCTCGCGTCCTGCATTCTCGTCTCTATTCAAATAGACCACGATATTGCTAATGGTCTCGAGCGAACGGCGCAGGTCGAAGACTTCGTTCTCTTCCAGGTGGGTATTGGCCAGTCGGATGCGGGCCACCGACTCACGCACATCGAAGAAATACTGCATGGGGAAGTCGTCGGTAGTCTCCTTCAATCTGCGAAACTCCCTCACCTGTTGCAGCCATTCGTTCACTTCATTGGCCTCTTCAGAAAATGCCATCTCGTCTACCATCTCGCGACCAAGCGAACTGAGGCAACGCTCCTTGAGAAGTGTGCGAATTTCGCTGAAACCTATCTTATTTTCATAGTTATTTGGATAAATCATGGTGCAAAGGTAACTATTTTATGCCTATTTGACAAAAAAGTGCGCCAAAAATTTGCAGGATTGAAAAAATACATGTACCTTTGCACCCGATTTAATGAGGATCACCCTTGGAGAGATGGTAGAGTGGTCGATTACAGCGGTCTTGAAAACCGCCGTGCTGAGAGGCACCGGGGGTTCGAATCCCTCTCTCTCCGCTGAAAAACGCAATCGTTTGTTATCAAATGGTTGCGTTTTCTCGTAAATAACTAATCTCGTATCGCATGGATTCAACCACAAAGAAGTTATTGTTTGCGTTGTTGGTAGTGGTGGTGTCTCTCGTCGCCTGTCAACGACAAGCTGATCATTCTTCTGATGTCACAGAAGGTGCATTATACGACAATCTCTTTGATCAATATAAAGTATTGGAAGGCTATTTTAACAACGATCAGCACGATTCGTTGAAGAATGCAGTGCCTTCCCTGCTCGAACAATGTAAAAAACACCAGCAATGGCGCATCTATTATATGGCGTGGGAGTTGCAGGCCGAGGACTATGTGTGGGTGGGTGAACACCGAAAGGCTATCGAAGAGGCTCTGAAGATGGAACAGGAAGCACTTAACCAGAACAATAACTTCGGGCAGATGCAAGCTTTTTTCGTCATGGGATTAGCATATAATGTGTTGGCTAACTACGAGGAGGGAGCTCGCTGCTTGCAGCGCGCAATCGAGTTGTATGACCCGGAAATGTGTAGCGTGAATACATTGGTTAGCATGTATTATCACTATGCCCAGAACTTTAGAGAGATGGATAGTTGCGATGCCAAGGCCGATACCATGATGCGCAACTGGAAAGCTGTCTTGGATGATTATCCTCTTGATAAAGCTAAACAGGAAGATGAAGAATGGGGATGGTATTCTCAGTATTATTCCAGTTTGGCAGAATACTATGAAAAACGAGACCGTTATCAAGAGGCTTTGGCTGCAATGGATTCTGCAGATTATTGCAATACCCATATTGAAACTTCAATTTTTGAGGTCATCAATTACATAACGATACGCAGTAGTGTTCTTTGTGGCTTGGAAAGATATGAAGAAGCGAAGGTTTATGCGGACGAGGCACAACATCTCCTTGACAGTATGATTCAAGTTGTTGGGGATGTGAGTTCTACATATCAGATTAGTCTGGATCAGAGCTATTGCAGAATACAGGCAGGCTTGGGCAACTATCGCGAGGCCTATCAAATCCAGGAACGCTATGACAGTTTAAGGTTTGTGGCATCTGATAAAGAAATTCGTATTCAGTTGAATGAACTGAATAAGCGCTTTGAAATTGATGAAATCAAGAAGCAGAACGAGCAACTGCAGCAACGCTCGCGTTTTACAACGGGTGGCGTGGCGATGATATTGGGTATAGTGGCCATGTTGGTGTTCCTCGTGGCTAACAACCGTTGGCGGCATAAGTTGGAGGTGAAAAACCGTCAGTTGGAACGTGAACGAAATTTGGTGGTGGCTCAGAATAAGCAATTGGCAATTGAACGTGACCGTGCAGAGGCTGCATTGAATGCTAAGAGTGCATTCCTGCAGAGTATGACTCACGAGATTCGTACGCCTCTTAATGCTATTGGTGGATTTACGCAAGTCCTTACAACGCCGGGCATCGAATTGCCTGATGCTGAGCGACAAGACTATAGTCAGCGTATTCAGGAGAATATTCGTCTATTGACCACCATTCTTGATGACTTACTCCTGATTACTAACCTGGAGAGTAGTACGGAGTTGCCAGAACCTGAGGATTGCTTGCCATCGGGCCTTGTGGCAATGGCTGCAGAGTCAGTTCGTTCTTTGGTGGCTCCTGGCGTGGAGTTGTCGGTTCAATGCGCCATGCCGGAAGAACAGATCATCAAGACACATCCTCAGTTGATTCAGTTGGCGCTTTCACGACTCCTTGATAATGCCGCCAAGTTTACAAAAGAGGGAAGTATTTCGGTCAGTCTTTCTCAGGAAGGTCGTCTGTTGCATTTCTCAGTTTCTGATACGGGACCTGGCATTCCTGCAGACAAGCGTGACTTTATCTTCGAGCGTTTCGCAAAACTCGACAGTTTTGTTCATGGCACGGGCCTAGGGCTGTCGATTGCTCGTATGGTTGCCGAACGTTTAGGCGGTGTGTTGACATTGGATAGTGATTATACTTCTGGTGCTAAGTTTGATTTTGTCATTCCATTCGACGAATAAGTATGAAAGAAAGATTGTTGTCACTCATGGGTTTCTCTATGCAAAGAGATAACCTGAAAACAGAGATTATTTCCGGACTCACCACATTCATTACAATGGTTTATATTCTGGCTATGATGCCCAGGATGTTTGAACCCTTGGCTGAGAGTGGTTTTCCTGTTCAATCTGTCTTTACTGCTACGGCCTTAGCCTCAATCGTTGGTACGCTGTTTATGGCATTCATCGCCAAACGCCCCTTTGGATTGGCTCCGGGACTGACGCTCAATGCGTTTTTCGTTGAGACAGTTTGTATTTCATTGGGCTATTCGTGGCAGTTTGCTCTTACAGCGGTGCTGGTGGAAGGACTGCTTTTCGTGTTTATCTGTCTGACCAACCTACGACAAACCATATTCGAGATGGTGCCTACTTCGCTGAAGTATGCCATTGCTGCGGGCATTGGTTTCTTTGTTGCCATGATTGGTTTTAAGAATAGTGGGATCATGGCGGAGGGAACCATCTTCAACCATATGGATACGCTGGTGACGCCTTCTTCATTGCTGTTCTTGCTGGGCATCGTGCTGACGTCTGCATTCATGATGAAGCATATAAAAGGTGGACTGCTTTTAGGAATCGTGATTGTTGCGCTTGTAGGTTTGCCTGTGGGGGTGACAATTGTTCCTGATGAGTTCTTTTGCTTGCCGCCATCACCTGCACCATTGTTTTGTCAGTTCTCGTTTGACTTCTTGCTTTGGCCTGATTTCTGGGTTTGTGTCATGACAATGCTGTTCTTCGATGTGTTCGATAGTTTGGGAACAGTGGTGGGTGTCATGGCTTGTTCAGGAATCATCAGAAAGGATGGACGCATTCCTCACATGCGCAATATCATGATGAGTGATGCTCTCGCTACGGTGTCTGGAGCTTGCTTAGGTTGTAGCACGGTGACAACCTATGTGGAAAGTGCTACTGGTTTCGCTGAGGGTGGACGTACGGGTGTTTCTGCTTTTGTGGTGGCACTCTGTTTTGTGGCTAGTCTTTTCCTGGCCCCGTTGTTTTTGGCTATTCCTGCTGCCGCCACAGCCCCTGTGATGGTCGTTGCTGGCTTCTACCTTTTTGGTGTAGTTCGCCATATCAATCTTTCTGACCCCACAGAGGCTATGCCAGCTTTCTTGACCATCTTGCTGATGCCTGTTACAGGCAGTATCACTGATGGTATCATTGCAGGTCTTTTCTGTTATATCCTCCTTTCGTTGGTTGCCAAGCGTTTCACGGTTTGAAATATACCTTCTTGGTTGAACCATCGGCATATTTCTCAATGCAAAGACCCTGAGGTGTGTCAAGCTTACGTCCGTGTAAGTCGTAGTAAGCGATGACAACGGCGCGTTTTTCGGGAACCTGCTTATCGTCAATGGCTGCGGCTCCTGGATCAATCGTGAAGACATAGGTGTTCAGACTACGTGCAGGCATCTTCAACATAACCTCTTTTGTAGGCTCGTCAATGGTGATGTCTCTTTGCTGACAGAGGCTATCTGTCTCGTTGCCTGTAGAAAGCACGTGGAATCCGCTCTTTACATAGAAGGGCAATTTGAGTTTTATGTCATAGGCAGTCTTAGTGGTGTCGATAGCCATAACAATGAGTGTGGTGTCGTCCTTGATGTATGCAGAGTATTCTCTGGCATCTTCCTGTCCAGACGTCTTCGTGGGTGTAGTGTAAAGGCGCGTAGAGCCAGTTACATACTTCGAGAAGTGCGACATGACGAAGGCGCGGGGAAGTAATTTGTTCTTGGTCTTATTCTCAGTGCCATACTTCGCCTCGCCTGTGCTGACGAAAGCCCAGTGGGCTCGCATATACCAATAGATATAGCCTGTGCAGCCTGATAGCATGCATTCATTCAGTTCTTCGGCGAATAGCAACTGCTCGTGCCAGTTGGGTAGGCGTTCTACGTTGTCCGTTACAGAGTGTTCTGTCATCCATACTTCCTTACCCCACTTTGTGGCAGCGGTATTGGCACTCTTCATGTTACCCAATGGTGGGTGTCCGTAGAGGTGACCCGCGATGATATCAATATGCTTACGGGCAGTGGTGTCGTTAAGCAGTTTGTTGCTGTATTTGGGGTCGAAACCCAATGGCTCGGCACTGATTAGACGGACACCAGGATAGGTCTCGCGGTCTAACATGTGTGCATTCTCCTTTACAAGTTTCAGTTGTTGCTCAGGTGTATACAGGCAGCCTGAATAACTTACCCACCAGTCGGGCTCGTTTTGGATAGAAACAGCATCGACTGCCACGCCGTTCTGTTTCATGTACTTTAGGAAGGTGTTCAGCCAGGGGAAGAACTTGTCGTAGCAGTCTTCGCGCAACTGACCGCGCTTATTTCCTTGGTTGTCAGCATTTCCGCCTTGGGCCGTGCCATTGGTTTTATAGTCGCCGGGAGGTGACCAAGGGGTGCCAAAGACAATACCACCGCGTTGCTTCACAATCTTGGCTGACGGCAGTGAACCTTTCCAGTCGTATGGGGTGTCCCATCCAACGTCTTGCGCCGTGATGTCGCCCTTGAAGTTTGGAGAGATTTCCATACGCATAATGTTCAGTCCGATTTTTGACTGAGAGCCGTAGAGCAACTTGACGGGATTGGTGTCGCTGCCAAAGGGACACATGGCCCCATCGCAGCAGGCCGCGCCAAAGCCTGTTATCTTCTGATAACGGGTGTCTTTCACCGTCACCGTTACAGTGGCAGCCTCTGTCGCTGTAACTGCAGCTAACGCTACAATAACAGTAGAAAGCCGACGCAGAGATTTGTTCGTAATAGTGATTTCTTTCATCATGTTATTTATTAAGTTGTTGAACATATTTTACAGGGATTGCCTCGCCCTTGAGCGCCGCAGCAAAGTCTTGCGGACGGATAGTAACAGGGCCTCGCATGAATTCCGGAATGTTATAGCTACGCATGAACTGGCGATGGTAGTCAGGATCGGCACTAGGCAACTCAAACGGCTTGGTACCACGGCCGTTCTTATCGATATGGGCAATAAAAGGACGGGTAAAGTTGCCGTCGTAGCGACGGGAACTGAACACCACCCAGCGCCCATTGCTCGACCAGGAATGATAACTCTCCACATCATTAGAATTTATTTCCATCATCTGGCGGACGGCCTTTGTGTTGTCATCCACAAGAGCCAAATCCATGAGCCACAAGTCGGCATCGCGATGCCAAATATGGAAAACACCATAACTGGCCAGAGCGAACATCAGATATCGTCCGTCAGGCGAGATGCGCGGCAGGGTGGCACTCTTGTCCATTGCTGCGGCATCGAATACCAGCTCGCGTGCGCCAAACTGCCGGGTATCAGGGTCAAAGCGTTTGCGATAGATGTTATATTTCACCTGCTCTGCACGGGCAATATACTCTACCCCCTCATCTATGGTATCCTGATATTCCAAATGGGCGCTGCAGTAATAAACGGCCTTGCCGTCTGGAGCCCAGCAGGGAAAGACTTCCAACTCGTCAGACCCACTCTCTAGATTGGTCACCTCGTTCTTCTCCACATCATAGGCAATGAGGTCGCTACGCGTGTCGAATACCTCAATTTTATTGGGATTCACAGTATGGAACGTCTGATGCGTAAGGTTGGTGGAATAGACAATAAGTTTCAGAAAGGGATGCCAGGCGGGATATACGCCTGCCGAGAGGATACTGTCGTTACGCATATTAATCTTGCGAAAATCTCCATCATAGGCAATAATGGTGCCACCCAAATTCTGTCGGGCATGAAACTGCATGCGGTTGGGATTGTAGTTTTGATAGTTATGACAGTTAATGCACTGGCCGTTGGAGCCGTCGGTACAGAGTACGTTGTCGTAAATGACACTCTCATCATATGACTCCAAGCAGCGCTGATTAATAGTGAGGTCTCTGTAAGTAACATACGACGGGGCTATTAGACGGTAACTGATATAAGGATCGATACTATCGGACGACACGTGGATAGCGAAAGGCGCAAAGCGTATCCACTGACCTTTGGTGCGGGCATAGACTTCAACCTCAATGTCTTTATCCCGAGCAGTTGCTGTGAGCCCACGCCAGTCATCAAGGTCGGGCTGAATCTTCGTGCCACAGCAAATCAATTCCTCACTGCCGCAGGAGAAACGCGCTGCCATCTCGTCAACGGCGGGGTCCATCTGAAAGGTCAGCGGTGCTATGTTCACAGGCACAGTGACATTGGTATAGTCTGGATAGATCATCGGTAGCGACTTCGTCTCATTGTACTTTGTCGGGAGCTGCGGTCCGCAGGCTGTCAACAATAGAAAAACTGCTATGAGTGAGGAAAAGTGTTTCATATCAGAAATAGGTGATGTCCTTAAGGAAATAGTATTCATAAAAATAGGTGTTACCAAACTGGGGCAACATGACTTTTCGCATTTGAGGGAGTTTGAGGCTCTGGCATTGCTGCAGTTGATTCATAAATGCATTAAAGCTCTTGACGATGGAGGGATCGATGCTCTCAATGATATCCGAACGACCTTCCATGCTGGCAAAGAGGCAAGCAGCTTCGAGGAAGATGCGGGGCACGTTATCGCCTGACGGCAACTCAGTATAGTGGGATATACGCTGCCAGAAGTCATTGGCGTTGCGTGTCCACATAGCACCCAATACTGCTTGTTCCTGAAAGTAGAGGTCATTACTATCAGTCTTTGACAGCATGGTCATCAAATACTTTTCTACATAGCCATCATCACTACTTTTCTGATCAACGTGGTGAAGCATATGGGTCACAGGACCAGTCTCCACGTTACGAAGAAGCAGTTCTCTGTCGTTGAGCAACTGTTCCATGTGCTCGGCCCAACTGCTATAGAAAAGAGTCTCTTTCAGCAGGTCAATGTATTTTCTTGTCACTTGTCGTTCATCACCCAATAGGGCACAGCGAGTGAGATACTGCAGAAGCTCATTACTCCAACCGAAGTTCACGCCCTGTTCCATGCACATGCGGTGACACTCATTCAGCACACCATACTGATAATAAATCAGTCGGCCAGCAGTGTTGTGCATATAGATAGGCAACTCGGTATTAGGCTTACGAGACCCCTTAGCGAAGCTGTACATCTCATCACACTGGCGTCCTAAGCGACTCAAAGCCAGATTGTGCATCATAACAATGGCACGCGTGGGCTCACCATTCTGTTTGCGGCCTTCCTCCAAGACACCGATCCAGTCGGCCTGCTCGATACAGCGCTCCATACGCAACTCATGGTGAAAATTGTCGTCCTTATACCAGAAATGCCATACGCAAGCACCCAATGCAAACAGGATCGCACTTTGAATGCTCCAACGCAACCAAGGTCTCCCCGAGTTCTTCTTAGAAGAGGATTTCCAGTTGCAGCCATAAGCAGTGGTCATAATGATCAGCAGGGCCAACAATACATAATAAGGGATTTTGAAAACAGGATAGGAGTCAACGATTGTGAAGTCTGGTAATGCTGTCACATAGAGGTTGATGAGGTTCGTCTGGTAATACACCAAATGATAATAGAGGTGGGGAATGCCAACGATAGCAATGAGCGCCACTACCGACGAAATGCCTTTCTGAACAAAGCTTCCCTCTAAACGCCAAGCCATAATACCCATAAGCAGGGCAGAGGCTAGACCGTAGGCTCCGAAGAGAGGATAGCCTGCCAAAACGGTGAGCACGATGAGACCAATGCGCACCCAAGTATTTGAGACTTTTCTGTACCCCCACAAAGCAGTCAATGCCGCCGCAGTACCTATGGTCGGCATGAAGAAATAGCCCTGCATTTTCATGGAATATACCCAATAGCCCAAGTCAACAATCATTAATATCAGTGGCACGATAGGCAGCAAAGCCAATATAGGCCACTGATCGGACAGACACAGAGTACGTTTCGTCACCACCATCATTAGCAGCCACCAGGCGCACAACAACAGCACACCCAACCATGGATAGTAGAAGAATTGAGTAAAAAACGTGCCTAGGTACTGAAGAATACCACCAGGGACCACCATTGTCTGGGTAAAAAAGAGTTTTGAGAATAGGAATAGGTTATACTGCTGCACTTTCCACAGCATATCGCTCTCAAAGAAAAGTAGAGCAAAAGCTATGACACCCAGTGTAGCCAACCACAAAGAAATCTGTTTGAGGTATCTCATCTGAACTTCGAGGTTTATTGTTGTGTTTGAGGTTTCTAATTTTAGGACGTACAAAAGTACAAATAATCGGGCGAACCACAAAGGGTTCGCCCGACTTTTTGATACTTTTATAGATTAGACAACCTCAATCCCCTGTTTCTTACAGAGTTCCAAGCTCATTTCCTTGAGTTTGAACTTCTGAATCTTGCCAGAACCAGTCAGGGGAAACTGGTCTATAAAGAAGACATACTTCGGGATCTTGTAGCGGGCAATCTTGCCACGGCAGAATAACTGTACGTCTTCTGCGGTCATCTTTGCACCCTCTTCGAGAATGATAAAGGCACCAACGGCTTCACCATATTTCTTTGAAGGGACAGCTGCCACTTGCACGTCGCGAATGCCTGGCATGTGGTATAGGAATTCCTCAATCTCACGAGGATAAATATTCTCACCGCCACGAATGATCATGTCCTTGATACGGCCTGTGATCTTATAGAATCCTTGTTCGTCTTTCACGCCAAGGTCTCCGGAGTGGAGATAGCCGTTCTTGTCGATGACCTCTTCTGTGGCCTGCGGGTTCTTATAGTAGCCTTTCATCACGTTGAAGCCCTTGCAGCACATCTCGCCTTGAACACCAACGGGGCATTCCTCGCCTGTCTCGGGATCAAGCACCTTGACATCAACGAATGGAAAGTCGCGTCCTACTGTGGTACAGCGTTGCTCGAAGGTGTCGTTGAGGCAGGTCTGCGTCATGCCGGGGGATGATTCTGTAAGACCATATACGCTGGTGATGGTCATGTACATCTTTTCAGAGACCTGTTTCATCAACTCCACAGGGCAAAGTGAACCTGCCATGATGCCTGTGCGCAGACAACTGAGGTCGAACATCGAGAACATGGGATGATTGAGTTCGGCTATAAACATGGTAGGCACACCATAGAGTGCTGTGCAGCGTTCTTTATGGATAGATGCCAATACCACTAATGGGTCGAACTTCTCGACCATAACCTCGGTACAACCGTGGGTGAGGCAGTTCATAGTGGCTAATACCACGCCAAAGCAGTGGAAGAGGGGAACACAGACGCAGAGTTTGTCATCGGCGGTAAAGCCCATGTTCTCGCCAGTGAAGAATCCGTCGTTGGCAATGCCATAGTGGGTGAGCATCACGCCTTTTGGGAATCCTGTGGTTCCTGAGGTGTATTGCATGTTGCAGACATCGTGGCAACTGACGTTCTTCTTCATCTCGTTCAGTGTCTCGTCTTCGATGTTCTGGCCTAGGAGTAACAACTCTGCCGTGTTGTACATGCCACGATATTTCTCCATGCCGATGTAGACGACATTCTTTAAGAAGGGAAAACGCTCGCTATTTAAATGACCGCGTTCGCAGGTCTTCAGTTCGGGCAGCATGGTGTAGGTCATGTCAACATAGTTACAGTCCCATGTGCCATCAGTGATGCAGAGTACTTCCATGTCGGAGTCCTTGCAGAGATATTCAAGTTCGTTCTGCTTGTAATTGGTGTTCACCGTGACGAGCACGGCACCAATCTTGGCAGTGGCATAAAGGAAGGTGAGCCAGTCGGGCACGTTCGTAGCCCAGATGCCGACATTGGAGCCTTTCTTGACGCCAATGGAAATCAGACCTTTGGCCAGATTGTCTACACGCTCGTTGAACTTGCTCCAAGTGAAGCGCAGGTCACGGTCCGAATAAACGATGTATTCTTTGTCGGGGGTTGTCTCTGCCCAGTGCTCGAGCCATTGGCCCAGGGTGCGTTCGTGAAGTGTATAACCTGCACTTCCTGTCTCAGCAGGGTATGTTCTGTTGGGCAGGGGTCTGCCTGCCATATCGTATTTCACATTACTCATTATCTTCTTCGTTATTTCGTGATGACGTGGTTTCGTTATAGCACACAGGTGTTAAAACGGAATGTACACAACTGCCAAAATCTTGGCGGCCTTGCCAGGGGCACCATGCACATGGTGGTTAACGATAGAGTCGTAGAAGATGCTGTCGCCCTCTTTTAGCTTGTAGGTGTCCTTTCCGTAAACGATTTCTATCTCGCCCTGCATCACGTAGATAAACTCTTCGCCTTCGTGCGCCGAGAGTTGGAACTCGGGATTCTCTTCGGGATTGATGTCAATGACGAATGGCTCCATGTGGCGACCGGCTTTCTGCTGGGCCAGGGGATGGTATTCCATGTGTTTGCGGGCATCAGTAGCATCGTTGCTGAAACTGATGCTGCTGTCTTTCTCGCGGTCTTCTGCGCGGCAGACAATGGGACCTAAGGCGTCGCTGTCGTCGAGGAATGTGCCCAAACGCACACCCAAAGCACGCGCAATCTTGATTAATGGGCCTAGTGAAGGTAGGTTTTGATCGTTTTCTATGGAGTTGATTTGCTCTACGGAGAGTCCGCTTCGCTCTGAAATTTCTTCGATGGTGATGTTCTTTGACTCGCGGATACCTTTGATTTTTGATCCGATAAATGAGTGATTATTGGTCATATTGTTACAATTTATTTGATTTTGAGTCGCAAAAGTACGAAATTAATTCGAAATATACTAAAAATACTGTCTGATTAATACTTTTTGTTTGTTTCTCATGATTTATATCAACTATTATTCGTCTTTTTGCATAAAAGGTAGTATGGCGGCCTGTTTAAACATCACTTTTGCCATAGCTTTGTTTTCGTCTTGATGGCCATTGAGGGTGTCAAAGATGAATTGAATACCATCCTGCCCGTGTCCCATCTTTAGCGTTCGGACAATGCAGAGATGCTGCAAGCCGATACTCTCTGAGATAATGTCGATATCGGTGAATGCTAACTGTGACAAAGCCAGCTGGTAGGCTGCATCGCTGTCTTCATCGATGAAACGCTGAACGTCGCCCAAAGTCTTAAACTCGAAATGCTCAAGGATGGGGAGAAATGACATCAGGGGGTAGGGGAGAATCTCGGCTTGATTCGATGCAGCAATGCGCTGGTTGAGTTTCTGGAGAGGATTCATCTCCAGATAATTGCGGAAGGTGCTTTCGTTGAGTGGTACTTCGTCTAGCTTGCCACTAGCCACAAGGGCTTGCATGTGTCGGCGATAGTCGGTCATGGCAGTGCGGAGACGACTGAACTCGTCGTCGATGAGTTCGAGCATGCCTGCCAGACGGCCGAATTGTCGTCGGTATTCGGGTAGAATCTTTACACTTCCTTTGTAGCCAATATCATGCTCAATTGCCGACCAAACGTGCTGCAGACCAGTGCGCATCTGGATTTCGAAGCGTAGTTCGTTGAGTTGAGGCATGTTGGGGTCGCTAGCGATGGTCTCTGGAATGCGGCAGATGTAATGCAGGGAGTTGTAGCCGAAACTTGTCAGGTCGTGTAGTTTACGCTTGTCTACCGATTCATTCCAGTCGACGCTGAACTTGCGCTTGACGATGGCAGCCACCTTGTCTACATCGTCGGTGTAGAACGTGATGATGCGCATGCCAAAAAGGTCAGTGATGTCACCAATGGATGCATATTTTCCGCCTTTTAGTTCGAGCTTTCCGGCAAGTGATTTCTCTGTTTTGATTCGGTGCTCAATGCCAGAAAGGGGTATGCCCTGTTCTGAGATGATCTGCTGGATGGTTTGTACGACAATCTGCTCCATCTTCTGAAAGACGGGGAGATTCTGGCGAAATTGGTCCAACAGCTCCTGGCTATGCGGGTTTAGTTTATATTCCATAAATTCGTGTCTTGTTAATGATTGTCATTGCAAAGGTAGCAAATAATTTCTACATCCTCAAGTGATTTGGTAAAAAAATCAAATAATGCAAAAAGTTTTGGAGGTATCAGAAATAATGTGTAACTTTGCAGGCTGATTTTATTATTATATAAATAAGGTGATGAATAACACATTCAAGACTGGAATGGATAATGGCTTGTTGGGCGTCATTCTTGCTGCTGGTATGGCTAAGCGTCTGCGTCCGCTGACAGATAAATGTCCAAAGTGCCTTCTCGCTGTAGGAGAACGCACGTTGCTTCAGCGCACGGTGGATGCCATGCTGAAGGCCGGTGTTAGCGAACTGGTTGTTGTGACTGGTTATAGAGCAGAGATGATTCGTGATTTCCTGACGAATCACTATCCTACACTGACCATCCATTTCATAGATAATCCTGATTATGCACATAATAACAACATTTTCTCGTTGTGGCTGACTCGTCCCTTTACTGAAGGCCGCGAGTTCCTTTTGTCAGACAGTGACATTCTGTTTGATCCTCAGATTATTCCTGCTGTGCTGAATACGGAAGGCAGTGCTCTTGCTGTGAATCGTCATGAGTTGGGCGAGGAAGAGATGAAAGTTGTTGTAGATGAGAATAATAATATCGTGGAGATTAGTAAGGTGTGCTCTGTAGAAAAAGCCATTGGCGAGAGCGTAGGCTTTGAGAAGATGACTGCCGTTTACAGCATGGCGCTATTTAAGGAGCTGGAGCAGATGATTGAGGGCGAAGGCCTTATCGATATCTTCTATGAACGTGCCTTCGAGCGACTGATTCCTCAAGGTCATACCTTTACCGTGGTGGACACCACAAACTATTTCTCAATAGAACTCGATACGCCCGAAGACTTTGAAAATGCGAAGAAGTTGATTCCGGAAGAACTTTATTAACCGAAAATATAAAAAAGCAGATAATTATGAACTTTCTTGATAGAAACGAATTTAACTTTGAGCCCAGCCAGAAAGTGGTAGAGGCTATTAAAAACTTCGATCCAAAAGACCTGTGCTTCTATACCCGTATCTATGATGAGGGCAAAAAGAGTGTTATCTCAGTACGCGTTAGCGAAATCTATGGCGTGCCCGAAGAGCAGGTGCTGCTGGCTTATGGCGGTGAGGATATCCTTAAGAACTCAATCCACTACTTCCTGATGAAGGGTGATAACAAAAAAATCCTGATTCCAGAGTTTTCGTGGTGGTATTACAATAAGGTGGCACAGGAGTGCGACGGTATGTTCGAGATGTATCCCCTCTATGAGCAGGAAGATACTTTCGCTTATAATGTGGACGAGGTTATTGAATATACCAACCGCATCCATCCCCGCATGCTGCTGTTGGCATCGCCTAACAACCCCACTGGTAACAGTCTGACATCAGAGGAGATTGGTCGCATCATGGAGAATATTCCCAGTGATACCATGGTTCTCGTCGATGAGGCATATGCTAGCTTCATTACCAGCGATGTGGACTATATTGCTCCGTTGGTGAATAAATACAATAACCTCATCATTTCACGCACCTTGTCTAAGTTCTATGGTCTGCCAGGTCTGCGCTGTGGTTTTGGTTTTATCGGAAAGGGTCATGACCAGTTCCTGAGTTATATCAACAAGTATCTGGGTTATAATCGCTTCTCTGAGGCAGTGGCTTTGGCTGCTCTTGAGAGTGACGAACACTACCGTCACGTAGCTGATGATATGGAGTGGGGACGCCAGTTGTATAAGAAAGAGTTAGGTAGTCTGCCTGGCTTCAAAGTGTATAAGTCTGTGGCAAACTTCATTCTGATAAAGTATCCTGTAGAGATTAAGGAGGCTTTACAGAAGGCATTGGCTGCGCAGGACTACAAGATTAAGTTTATGAGCGACAAGGGCTTGGAATCTTGTCTGCGTATTACACTAGGTCGTAAGGAACAGACACAGGTGGTGTGCGATACCATCGTTCGTGTCTATAATAATAAATAAGGTATGAACGAGAAATTCAAGGCTACGCTGAAGTCATCGGAGACAGAGGACTGGCTTGACTTACATGTCATTCGTCCCTTCTGCTACTACTGCGCCGTATTCTTTGCCAAGTTTGATGTTCATCCCAATACCATTACTATATGGTCAATGGTTATCGGTGCTGCAAGTGCATGGTTCTTTGCACAAGGTAGTTTCTATTATGGCGGTGGACTGGGATTGGTATACAATATCATTGGTATCTTCCTGCTGATGTGGGGCGATATTTTTGATTGCACCGATGGACAGTTGGCTCGTATGACTGGCAAGAAGAGTCGCTTGGGTCGTATCCTTGACGGATTGGCTGGCTTTACGTGGTTCTTTCCTATTTATGTTGCACTGGTGTGGCGCTTCTATGTGCACCACGATTTGGAGTTCCAATGGCTGGGCATCGAAAATAACGAGCAGAATACACTCATTGCCACAGGTGTTGTCTTTGTGTTGGCCCTTATCTCAGGTCTCTGGGGGTTGCAGGGACAGCAGCGCTTGGCTGACTACTATATTCAGGTGCACCTGTTCTTCCTGAAGGGAGAGAAGGGTAGTGAGCTCGACAACTCTGTTCGTCAGAAGGAAATCTACGAAGAGATGCCGAAGGAGACTCCATTCTATGAGCGTTGGTTCCAGAAGTCGTATATTGAATATACAAAGAAGCAGGAGAATGTGACACCCGAGTTCCAGAATCTTTTGGCTACTCTGCGTGAGAAATACGGCAGCTTGGATAATGTTCCTCAGGAGGTGCGTGATGAGATCCATCGCGAGTCGCTGCCGCTGATGAAATGGAATGGTCTCTTGACTTTTAATTTCCGTGAGTCTTGGCTGTTCCTCTTCTGTTTGTTTGATTTCCCTGTCGGCAATTTCTTGTGGGAAATCGTGGGTATGGGACTCATCTATTGGTATGTCAACCATCGTCACGAATCATTCTGCAAGCGCATTGCGCAAGGCCTGTAACCCATGAAGTGGACTAAGCAACGCTTGAACAACCTGTTTTTCATAGTCGGTATCGTGGCTGTCGTGGCGATGATACTGACTTTTGATGTGAGCTTTGTTGAACTATGGCAGCATTTGTGTAAGGCGGGATATTGGTTGATTCCTATCTTGGGCATTTGGTTCCTGGTTTATGGACTGAACGCTTGGGCCTGGCAGAGTATCATTACTTATAATACGGAGGATGATAGTCAGAAAGTGAGTTTCTGGCGCATCTTTCGACTGACCATCACAGGCTATGCGTTGAACTATGCTACACCGGTAGGTGGACTTGGTGGAGAGCCTTATCGCATCATGGAACTGTCAAAGAATATCGGCAACCAGCGAGCCACCTCGTCGGTTATCCTCTATGCCATGATGCACTTCTTCGCGCACTTCTGGTTGTGGTTCACTTCAATCTTTCTTTATTTGGCCTTAGCAGCCATTGACTATGTGCCGTTGACGCCTGCCATTGGCATCTGCATGGCTGCTGCCATCGCTTTCTGCCTGTTGGCCTTCTATGTCTTCTCAAAGGGGTATAAGAACGGCTTGGTAGTTAAACTCATCAGGTGGATAGGAAAAATTCCAGGATTGAAAGGATGGAGTACGCGCTTTCAGGAGAAGCATGCTGAGGCCCTGAAGAATATTGATGCCCAGATAGCATCGCTGCACAAACAGGACAAGCGCGCCTTCTATAGCAGTCTACTGCTGGAATATGCTTCGCGCATCGTACAGAGTCTGGAGATTTTGTTCATGCTCCTGCTCTTCGGTATTGATTGTGGCGGTGGCTTCCAAGGTTTGTTCTTCACATTCCTTTATTCTGTATTGATATTGTCTTTTACGACGCTCTTCGCCAACCTGATAGGTTTCTTGCCTATGCAATTGGGTGTGCAGGAAGGTGGCTTTATGCTGTCCATTGCGTTGATTGGCATGTCCACGAAGTTGGGTAGTAATGTTGACTCGGCTGCCTTGGGCATCTTTGTAAGCATTATATGTCGTGTCAGGGAGATTCTGTGGATTTTTGCAGGAATCCTTTTGATGAAGATAGATGATTTGAGGCGCTCGTCAGTTGTTTCACTGCTTCTGATGCTTACTTTGATGGTAGGATTGTCATCATGTTCTAAGGACGACGATGGGCCTTGTAGGCCGTGGAAAGAAGGGAAGGCTCAGCGCACGGTATTAGTTTATATGGCAGCTGATAATAATTTGTCGCAATACTCCTATTTGCGTGATGATCTAAAAGAAATTGTAGCAGGCTCGCGGTTGTTGAATGATGACCAACGCCTGCTAATTTTTGTAGATAGCATCAACCGAAATACGAATGCAGGTACATCGTGTATCTTAGAGTGTCACGGTGGTCAGTTTGAGATATTGAAACGCTATAGTGAGGAGTTCTACTCATGTGATCCTGCCCGTTTTCATGAGATCCTGCAAGATATGGTGGGCTTGGCAGAAGCAGATAGCTATGGCTTGGTGCTTTGGGGACATGGCACGGGATGGTTGGTTGAAGCGGATAGTCTCTCTGTATCCCAACAGTCTCAGCACCGTGCCTATGGTCTGGACAATAATCTGGATAATGGTAACAATGATGACCGATGGATGAATATTACTCAAATGGCAAGGGCTTTGATAGGACTTCCTAAGTTTGAGTATATTTTCGCTGACTGCTGTAATATGATGTGTGCTGAGGTAGGCTATGAATTGCAGAATGCTACCAATTACCTGATAGGTTCGCCTGCAGAAATTCCTGCTGCAGGAGCTCCCTATCAGTTGATTCTGCCATATTTGTATAAGAATGATGTAGAACTATATCAGGGATTAATAGATACTTATTGTGATTATTATCTGGAACAGTTTCGAGGGGATAGGGAACTTGATGGCTATAGTGTTCCCATGTCTGTGATTGACACACGTTATATGGGGAATCTGGCTTCTGAAACAAAAGATCTTCTCAATTCCTTTATGATGGATTATATGTACCCTGGGACTATAAATGTTCATAAAGGTGGATCCTGTTCTGTTACATATTATTGGTATCGTGAGGGGCCAATTCTTTATGATATGAAGGAATTTCTGGAAGCAAATGCGCCTGCGAGTGCTTTTGCAGCATGGAATGATATCTTTCTGAAAGCGGTACCTTATAATAGAACATCGGCTCGTTGGATGACAATGTCAGAGTCCCTGGTAATCAATGGCTTTCCGTATTTTGATTCCAATCAGACCCACTGTGGTGGCGTTAGTATGTATATTCCTCAAAATGGAGAACATGGTGGTAGGGCAGATTATAATAATTCTACCTGTACGAATTATGGTTGGAATCGCGTACTGGAATGGACGCGGTTTGGTTGGTTGATTCCTCAAAACTAAATCTTGTCCTACCTCTTTAGTTCTATGCGAAAAGTTGTTCCGCGGCCCAATTCCGACTCCTTTACGAAGATATGGCCCTTGTGATATTCCTCAACAATGCGCTTGGCCAATGAAAGCCCCAATCCCCAACCACGTTTCTTTGTCGTGAATCCAGGGCGGAAGACGTTGCCAATGTTTTTTTTCTTGATGCCCTTGCCGGTGTCAACCACTTCCACGGCAACGATGTCATCCTCCTCCAATAGCCATAGATCAATTTTGCCCGTGTCGCCTTCTATGGCATCAACAGCGTTTTTGCAGAGATTCTCAATGACCCATTCAAAGAGTGATGCATTGATTCTTACCATAACGGTGTGGTCGGGATAGTGGCCTTTGATACTGATTTTTTGAGAAGTACGTTTGTCCATGTATTCGATGACGCGGTCTAGGACTTCGTTCATGGATGTGTCAACCGGCTCTGGCAGAGAGCCGATTTTTGAGAAACGCTCGGCAATGCGTTCCAGGCGCTTCACATCTTTGGCCATCTCGGGAATCAGCGTATCGTCAGGGTAGGTCTCT
>Ga0265298_10002107_pt1 | contig 28406 bp, 19 predicted proteins | sample AusTroGonzalo_MG_3_FD_193486 | JGI IMG/M metagenome (GOLD analysis project Ga0265298, IMG submission 193486) | Bovine rumen microbial communities from tropical cattle in Woodstock, Queensland, Australia - Gonzalo_01 | ecosystem: Host-associated > Mammals > Digestive system > Stomach > Rumen ...
AGGCAGCATTTGGGAAAAATTGTTATGGTGTCATTTTGATCGATTTCAGAGTGATAATCTCGGCAATTGGTTTGATCCCGGCATCTATCATTCCAACTACATCGCCACTTGCCCGATTTCGTTGGGCTACATGTACCGCCTGCGCAAGTTCCTGTGGCTCGGCGGCTCCGTGTCCTATATGGGCGTTTTCGGCAAGGTGTTTGACGCGCGCGACGACAGTTTCCTGTACAATCACACCGAGACGCAGATTGCCTTTTTGCCCACTGTGCGCTTTTCCTATCTCAATAAGAAATATGTAACGCTCTATTCTGGTCTTTCCACGGGCTTCATGCTCAACTTCGAAAAAAATGACGGAAGCACGAATGTCTATTTCCATCCCACGTTGCAGGTGACTGCATTCGGCGTTTCTGCTGGGCGCAAGTTCTTCGGATACACAGAAATAGGGTGGGGCTACAAGGGCTTCATCACTGCCGGTATCGGTTATCGGTTCAATGCAAAAAAGAATGATTAACGATTAGAATTTCAATGATATGAAAAGAATAACCTTTATTATAGCAACTTGTCTGCTGGCAGCTATGTCGTTCAATAGCTGTGTGGTGGAAGAGTCCGACCGTAAGGATCAGTCCGGTACCGAGAAAGCCTACCAGATGTTCATGTATTGGAGATACGGTTATAGCAATACCCAGATGCGTTTAGCCAATGTGGCGTTCAACTTCAATGCCTGGCTCTCCGCGCCAGAAAACTCACGCGATTCCGTCGCATTGATCTATTTCAAAGACTACAACATCCGCGATAACGGCAGCGGCTCGTGGATTATTCTCCACCAATACAAGGAGATCTATATGATTGAAACTCAGAATAAACTGCTCTCGGAACCCGGTGCTGCATGGAAGGTGACCGAGAAAGAACGGGTGTTGAATTACATGCCGGTTGCCAGTGTTGGATACAATGAAATGTATGACTTCTCGTCATCGCCTGTGACAGCTAATGTTTCATGTTTGGCGCAAGGACAGTGGAAGGTGAATATTAATGATTGGGAACCGGGCGATTACCTTGATGACGGTGTTCCGATGCCTCACTTGTCGGTTACATTGAGTGCTGCGGATCAGTCTGTCATTAGCGATCTTCGCGAGGGCGACTACTACATCAGCGGCCATGGATGCTTTGAATTTGCCCGATATGCGTATCCAGTGGGTAATGATGTGCCCAATGTGGTTGCCTTGTATTTCAGCATTGAAGAACCGCTATTGTGCGACGGTCAGGACACTTGGAGTGATGGAAACATGAATATTGTTGTGTATAATGGAGAACCAATCGGTTCACCAGAGTATAAATCAGAAACTACAAATGTGAAGTTTACCGTGAAGGCTGGCCCAGGCTGTTTTTCCGAGCCAGTGCATTATGCCATTCTGCATTATTACGATCATGAGGCCATATGGTCGTATGGAAGTAATGATGGTAGAATTAATATGTTCTGGGGAGATATATTTGACAATACTCTCCAAGGCCAGTAGTGATACAGAAAGAATAGACAGATACAGCGGTTCGTGATGCTTCGCGGACCGCTTTTTTATTGCAGGATATCAATGTCGCCTTTGCCTTCGCGCACGACCTCGATGTCACCGCCGGTGCAATCCACCACCGTGGAAGGCGTGTTGTCGCCGTATCCGCCATCGATGACGATATCCACCTGGCGGTTGTATTTCTCATGGATGAGCTCAGGGTCGGTGGTGTATTCGATTACCTCGTCATCGTCTTTCACGGAAGTGGAGAGGATAGGGTGGCCCAGTTGGCGCACAATCTCGCGGATGATGTTGTTGTCGGGCACGCGAATGCCGACGGTCTTCTTGTTGCTCTGCAACAGTTTGGGTACGTTGTTGTTGGCCTCCAGGATGAAAGTGAACGGGCCGGGCAGCACTTTTTTCATCGCTTTGAAGATGTTGTTGGGGATGGGTTTGGTGTAGTCGGAGAGGTTGCTCAGGTCGGAACAGATGAAGGTCATGGCGTTTTTCTTTTTCTTGTCGCCCAGTATCTCTGTGATCCGTTCCACACTCTTGGGTTTGAAAATATCGCAACCGATGCCGTAGATGGTGTCCGTCGGATAGATGATGATACCACCATCTTCCAGGCATTTCACCACCTGGTCAATCGCCCTCTGGCTCGGATTCTCCGGATATATTTTCAACAACATAGTCGATGATTATCGAAATTCAGAATTCAAAATTCAAAATTCAAAGTCCCCCATGTACCTCATGTACCAACTTCACCCCATTTACCTCATGCACCCTATTTACCCCATTCACCTAAATAAAAGAAGGGTAAGCTCCTTGTATCGCATCGCTACAACCGACGTACCCTTGCTGTATTCCTACCCTGGGGGAGTTAGAAGGGAGCAGATCGTACAAGACTTACCCGGCGGCAAAAATAGGAAAATTTTCGATTTTCAGGCTAATAGCCCAAAATTTTCAGCATCGACTTGTAACTCTGTTCTTTAGCGAACAGTTTGGTGCAGATTTCTCCATCTTCGTCGCGGTATATAATGATGTGTTTCGGAGCGGGAGTCATGCAATGCTGTATTCCGCCATACCCGCCAAGTGCATCTTGGTATGCGCCAGTGTTGAAAAGACCGATATACTGGATATCTTCGGGGCTGTCGCTCACGGGGTAGTTTTCCGAGTTGACTTGCGGAAGGAACACAGCGTTCAGGTGTGACTCGGAGTTGTAATAGTCGTGGCTGTCGCACGTGAGCCCGCCCAGGAACACGCGCTCGTAGCCCTTGTCCCAGTTGTTGATGGCCAGGATGATGAACTGCTGGTTGATAGCCCAGGTGTCGGGCAGGGTGGTCATGAAGGAGCTGTCGATCATGTTCCAGAGCTCGCGGTCGTTCTGGCGCTTTTGCTGTAAGACAGAGAAAAGCACGGCGCTGGCCTCTCCCACAGTGTAGGATCCGAATTCGGTGAAGATGTCGGGCTCTTCCACTCCTTCTCGGTTGCAAATGGTCTTGATCTGCGACACGATTTCCTCCGCCATGTACTCGTAGTCGTAATCGAACGACAAGGAATTCTTGATGGGGAAGCCGCCCCCGATGTTCAGGGAGTCCAGCTCGGGCGAGATCTTTTTCAACTCGCAATAGATGTTGACGCACTTGGCCAATTCGTTCCAGTAATACGCAGTGTCCTGAATACCCGTGTTGATGAAGAAATGGAGCATCTTCAACTCGAATTTCGGGTTGTTCTTGATTTTCTCCTGATAGAAGGGGACGATGTCGTTGTAACGGATGCCCAAACGGGAGGTGTAGAACTCGAAGCGAGGCTCTTCCTCCGAAGCGATACGGATGCCGACCTTGCATTTTGTTTGGATGTTCTTGTCAAGCAGGTCGAACTCTTTCTTGCTGTCCAAAACAGGCATGGTGTTCACGAACCCTTTTTCCAACATCATCGAAATATTGTCGATGTAGGGTTGCTTCTTGAAACCGTTGCATATAATATAATTGTCTTTCTGGAACTGGCCGCTCTCATATAAGGTTTCTATCAGATTCAGATCGAAGGCGGAGGAAGTCTCCAAGTGCACATCGTTCTTGAGAACTTCGGACAGGACAAACTCAAAGTGGTTGCTCTTGGTACAGTAGCAATAATGGTACGAACTTTTGTAGTCGGACTTGGCGATAGCAACGTTGAACCATCTTTTTGCCTTCTGTATATTCTCGGAGATTTTAGGCAGATAGGTGATTTTCAGCGGCGTTCCGTATTGCTTGATGATGTCCATAAGTGGTACGCCATTGAATAACAATTCGTTGTCTTCTACGTTGAATTCCTCTTGCGGAAATTCGTAAGTTTGCTGAATCAGGTCGATGTACTTGGTCTTCATCTTTGCGAGCGATTGAATTAAAACGCCGCAAAAATATAAAAATAACTTACTTGGATGTATTGAAAAATGGTCATCCAAGTAATTTGGATGAAAAAGTTATCAACAATCCGGATTAGTTGTGGTCTCTTCTGTTTTCGCATTCGCAGATGTCAGTAAATAGAATTTCTGTGTCTGGAAGTAACTCTTGCATGGCCTTATATTCCGATTTTGTAAGCGGAATTTGTCTTAAATCAAGTATTTGCAATGTTTTTTGTAAAGATTTTATGCTTTCCGGAAGAATATAAAGAGGGTTGTCCCAAGCGTCAATATAGGTGAGTCGGCTTAGGTTTGAGATGGAATTCGGAAGCGTTTCAATGATGTTTCGACTGATGCACAAATATTTCAGGTTTTTCAGGTTGCCGATGGATTCGGGAAGCCGAAGCAGTTTGTTTTTATCCAAATTCAGGCTTTCGAGTTTTGTGAGTTTGTCGATATTCTGATTCAACACACATAAACGGCATCCTTTGACGGTAAGTTCCCTAAGTTCGGTGAGCAGAAATAATTCTTCTGGCAGTGAGTCGCGGTTAGCGAGTTTGGTAAGTTTGAGCCGATATACTTTTTCGGGCTCCTGCAGTGCCTCCGCTAGCGATGTGTATGTCTTGCCGTTGTCGTCTGGAGTGTACAGCGTGGCTTGTTTTTGCGCAAGCAAACTTGTCACTATGAGTGTTATATGTATAAGAATAATAATTTGCTTCTTCATGGTGTTAATTAAGTTCGATTCTTCCCAAATAAATCTGAATGAGTACCTGTTCTTATTAAGGATAACAACTCAACATCGTTATTGTTGCTTTTTCTGTATATCAATAACCAATTTGGCCGAATGTGACATTCTCTACAACCAATGAACTGCCCGGAAAGAGGGTGGTCAAGATATTTTGCGGGGAGCGTTATATCTTCAACCAGAAGTTGAATCACAATGTCAAGCTCGTCAATGGGCATTTTTCGTTTAATGGCAAGAGCAAGATCTTTTTTGTATTGTGAAGAGAAGACAATTACTCTTGCTCTTGAACTTTTTTTTTATAGTCAATAAAAGATTCGCAGGCAATGCCACCGCCGTTCTCGATTTCATATAAGGCGGATAGTGTGAGGTCGTATCCAGTCATCTTTTTTTTAGATGCGTATTCAGGCACTGCACCATTTTCTATCATGTCTGCAATTAAAGCACGCATTTTGCTGCTCCGTTCATCATACCTTAATGTAATTGTTGTCATAGTTTTGAATTTTTTGCAAAAATAGAAAAAAACTAAATGCTTTCCACAAGTTCTCGGTCTTTTTTCAGCTGCTCCACCAATGCTTCAACACTTTCAAATTTCTGTTCTGGACGGATGAATTGCATGACCTCGAACGAAAGCTTCTTTCCGTAAAGGTTCCCGCTGAAATGCAGAAGATGTACCTCGTAGGTCTTCTCTGTAAGCCCCAACGATGGCCGCGTGCCCACATACAGCATGCCTTTGTAGCGGTTCTCATCCACTATTACCCAAGCAGCATATACGCCGTTCTCGAATTCCTGAGGTGCGTCCAACTGCAGATTCGCGGTGGGGAACCCGAACTTGCGGCCGTTGCCTAAACCGCGGATGACAGTAGCTGAAATAGGGTGCATGAGGTGAAAGGGGGACATGGGGTGAAAGGATAAATGAGGAGAAAGGATGAATGGGAAGTTCCTTAATTATCTTAGTTTCTTAATTTCTTAATTCAAGAATTTTATCCTACGCTTCCTGCCAGGCTGATGCTGAGCAGCTTTTGGGCTTCCACGGCGAACTCCATAGGCAGCTTGCTGAGCACGTCCTTGGCGTAGCCGTTCACGATGAGGCTGATGGCGCTCTCCTTGTCGATACCGCGCTGCTGGCAGTAGAAGAGTTGGTCGTCGGAAATCTTGGAAGTGGTGGCCTCGTGCTCGAGGATGGAGGAGGAGTTGGCGCACTGGATGTCGGGCCAGGTGTGCGCTCCGCACTTGTCGCCCATCAGCAACGAATCACATTGCGAGAAGTTGTGCGCGTTTTCGGCGTTCTTGTTCACCTTCACCAGTCCGCGGTAACTGTTCTGGCTATGTCCGGCGGAGATGCCCTTGGAGACAATCAGGCTGCGTGTGTTGCGGCCAAGATGAATCATCTTGGTGCCCGTATCGGCCTGCTGGTAGTTGTTGGTGACGGCCACGGAGTAGAACTCGCCCACGGAGTTGTCGCCCTTGAGCACGCAGCCGGGGTATTTCCAGGTGATGGCCGAGCCGGTCTCCACCTGTGTCCACGAAATCTTGGAGTTGGCACCTTTGCACAAGCCGCGCTTTGTAACGAGATTGTAGATGCCGCCGTTGCCCTCCTTGTCGCCAGGATACCAGTTCTGCACGGTGGAGTACTTAATCTCCGCATCCTTCATGGCGATGAGCTCAACGACTGCCGCGTGCAACTGGTTCTCGTCGCGTTGCGGGGCCGTACAGCCCTCCATGTAACTCACATACGCGCCTTCGTCGGCGATGAGCAGCGTGCGTTCAAACTGTCCCGTCTTGGCCGCATTGATGCGGAAGTAGGTCGAAAGTTCGATAGGGCAGCGCACACCCTTGGGAATGTAGCAGAAGGAACCCTCGCTGAACACGGCGGAGTTCAGGGCGGCGTAGAAGTTGTCGGTGTAGGGCACCACCGAACCCAGATATTGTTTCACGAGGTCTGGATATTGCTGTATGGCCTCGCCGAAGGAACAGAAGATGATGCCCTCTTTCTTCAGCGTTTCCGAAAAAGTGGTCTTTACGGAAACGGAGTCCATGACGGCATCCACGGCGACGCCTGCCAGCACTTTCTGCTCTTCCAGATTGATGCCCAGTTTGTTGAAAGTGTCGATTAGCTCTGGATCCACTTCGTCCAAACTGTTGAGCTGTTTTTTCTTCTTGGGTATGGCCAAATAGGTGATGTCCTGATAGTCAGGTCTTTTGAAATCCAGATGGCCCCATGTGGGCTCTTTCAGGGTGGTCCAGTGGCGATAAGCTTTCAGACGGAACTCCAGCAGCCATTCGGGCTCGTTCTTGCGGGCCGAAATCATGCGGATGATGTCTTCATTGATGCCTTTGGGAAACTCTTCCACATCTATGTCCGATACAAAACCGTATTTGTAGTCTTGCTCGGTGATTTCTTCTAATATGTCCTTTTTCTCGGGTTCTTCTTGATTCATTCTCTTTTATGATACAATATTCAGTGTTGGTCTTTGGTCTTTGGACTTTGGTCTTCGGTCTTCGGTCTTCGGTCTTCGGTCTTCGGTCTTCGGTCTTCGGTCTTCGGTCTCAAACTCGGCTGCAAAAGTACGAACTTTTTTCTTATTTTTGCCCCTAATGAAATAACACGTAGTACTTAAAATAACGATTTATGAACGAAACACTTAATACCATTCTCGGCCACGTGAGCGTGCGCGAATACCTCGACCGGAAGGTGGATGATGAAACCCTGAACCTGATTTTGAAGGCCGCCTGCAGCGGCTCCACAATGGGTAATATGCAACTGTTCAGCATCATCGTCACCCAAGATGAGACGATGAAACAGAAGTTGGCACCTTTCCATTTCAACCAGCCTATGGCAACGAAAGCGCCCCTCATCCTCACTTTCTGCGCCGACTACCGTCGCTTCAACCGCTTCTGCGAGTTTCGCGATGCCGAGACGGAAGCATACAGCAACCTCCAATCCTATCAATGGGCAGTGACGGATGCCCTAATTGCCGCTCAAAATGCTTGCGTGGCCGCCGAATCACTCGGTCTCGGTTTCTGTTGGCTTGGCACTATTACCTACAACGTGGACAAGTTCATTGAGGTGCTCAACTTGCCCAAACACGTGATTCCTGTGGCCTGCATCCCGATGGGCTACCCGGTTGCCAAACCTGCCCTGACCCAGAAACTTCCGATGGATGCTATAATCCATCGTGAAACATACCAGGATTATGACAAGGCGCGTATTGATGCGTTGTATGCCGATAAAGAGAATTCAACAGAGACCAAGGGAATCCTCGCCGAGAATCCCGACTGCGAGAACCTTGCCCAAGTCTTTACCAAACACCGCTACACCAAAGCCGATAACGAACACTTTGCAGAGGTCTTGCTCGAAGCACTGAAAAAACAAGGATTCCTACGATAAGCTATTGGTCTTTAGTCTTTAGTCTTTGGTCTTTTCACCCCTTTTACCCTTAACCTTGAACCCTATCCCCAAAATGTCCCCTCGTCTCACCCTCATCCTCCTCATCCCCTTGCTTTTCCTCGTGAGTTGCAAGACGGACAAGATGCCGGCCACGCACGTGCATAGTCTGGAAAGCAAATCGGGTTGCATAAGCAACGACTGGCAATTCCAGTATCAAGGCCAGTGGTATCCTGCCACGGTACCCGGCAATATCCATACCGACCTGCTGGCCAACAATCTGATACCTGACCCTTTCTTCGGCACTAACGAGGATTCCGTGCAATGGGTGTCGGACAGCACCTGGACCTACCGGCTTATATTTGATGCTGACTGCGGTGGAAACGACCAAGAGTTAGAAAACCGTTGGCTTGTCTTTGACGGCCTGGATACATACGCGGAAGTCTGGCTGAATGGCGAATTGTTGGAATCTTTTGACAAAGAGGATCATAAAACATTGTTGAACAATATGTTTCGCCGATGGCGTTTCTGTGTTACGGATGTTTTGAAAAAGAAAGGGAATGAACTGTTGGTCAAGTTTTATCCAACAGCGCCTCATGATTCCGCTGCTGCCGCCCAGTTGCCCTACAAACTGTCCGATACGCGCGTGTTCACCCGCAAGGCGCAATATCAGTCGGGTTGGGATTGGGGGCCGAAACTCAACACCTGCGGCATCTGGAAGAATGTACGTCTGGAGAGTTTCCGCGGTTTTAAGCTGGAAGATGTCTATGTGTGTGATTCGGAACCGACCTTTGATACCACGGGCACATGGAAAACTGATGTACAGTTGTGTGTAAAGTCGCTCAAAGAGAAGAAAAAATGCACAGTCCAGATTGAGGTGTTTGATGAAAACGGGCTTTGTACCAAGGTGGAAAAGCGCGTTAAGTTGGATTATGATGACAATCTCGTCAAGATACCTGTGTCTATTACCCATCCCAAGCTCTGGTGGCCCAACGGCATGGGCGGACAGCAGTTGTACACCTACGTGGTAACGGTTAGTGACAAGAAACAGGAAGCCCAATATACGCTCCGCCATGGATTGCGCACCGTAGAACTGGTGCGCGAGAAGGATTCGATAGGGGAGTCCTTTGCCTTCAAAGTCAACGGCAAGCCCTGCTTCATGCGTGGTGCCGACTGGATTCCGGCATCCTCTTATCCTGGCACGCTCAACACCCCTGAAGGCAGTGATGTGTATTACCGTCTTTTGCACGATGCCGCGGAAGTGAACATGAACATGATTCGCGTTTGGGGAGGCGGTATCTATGAGAATGATGCTTTCTACAACTATTGCGATGAATTGGGCTTGCTGGTTTGGCAGGATTTCATGTTTGCCTGCAATCCCTATCCTGGGGATAAAGCGTTCCTGAGCAATGTGGATTTTGAAGCCATGTGCCAGATTAAGCGCCTGCGCAACCATCCGTGCATTGCCCTCTATTGTGGCAACAACGAGGTGCACAACGGTCTGGAGGATTGGGGCTGGCAAACCGCTCTCGGTTGGAGTGATGCACAGTACAATCAGTTGTTTGAGGATTTCAATCAGTTGTTTGAGAAGATGTTGGCAGAACGTGTGCATGAATGTCACCAGGGCGTGCCATACATTTCTTCTTCTCCCACATTCGGATGGGGCCATCCGGAGTGCTGCACGCACGGTTGTTCTCATTACTGGGGCGTGTGGTGGGGTGAGCAGCCTTTTTCAATCTGGTGGGAGAAAACGGGCCGCTTTATGTCGGAATATGGCTTCCAGTCCTATCCGGAAATGGCCACGATAGAGACCTTTACCACCGAAGCTGACCGTAAACTTGGTTCTCCGGCGCTCAACAACCACCAGAAGCACGGGCGGGGTGTGGAGATTATCCGCAAAGCCATGAAAGAGGAATTCGGCTATACGAAAACCGACAATCTGGACGAGTTTGCCTACATGAGCCAGCTGGTGCAGGCGTTGGGCATCCGCCAAGCTATTGACGCGCACCGCATCCAGCACGACCGCTGTCGTGGCACCCTTTGCTGGCAACTCAACGACTGCTGGCCGGTGGCCTCGTGGAGCAGTATCGACTACACGGGCCGCTGGAAAGCCCTGCACTACCAGCTTAAAGAAGCATACCAGAATGTGGCGCTCTGTGTGAATCAGGAAGATGTCTATGTGGTCAATGACCAGTTGGAAGCCGTGAGTGGCGAGGTGCGTTGGCAACTCTTTACGCTCAACGGAAATCCGTTGAATGACAAACAGTCTTTTCGTGTGAATGTGCCCTCCGACCACGCCCGGAAAGTGCTGTCTCTGGATGCCAAGAAACTCAACATTTCTCCATGTACGGCATTCGCCCTCGTGCAACTTTTCGTTGGCGGGAAGCTTCACGCAGAGAGAGTTGTCTTCTTCACAACTTTGGGCAAAATGAAATTTCAATCAGGTGATATCCAGCAGGAACTGAAATGCTTTGGTGATCATTTTGAACTAACCCTCACAAGCCCCACATTCTGCTATGGCGTGCACGTGACCGAAACCACGGGCAAGGATGTAAAATGGTCGGACAACTATTTCAATTTGCTCCCAAATACCCCGAAAACCATCCATGGCTACTATGACGGGCAGATGGAAGATAAGCCCGTTGTAGCTGTGCGTTGTTGGCGGTAGCTATGTGACATTTTTGCAATGATTTTGAATACAAAAATATTTAACACTATGACAAACATTTTAGAAGTGGAGAACAAGATTATCACCCTGCGAAACCAGCAGGTAATTTTGGATTCCGATGTTGCAGAATTGTATGGCGTAGAAACGAAGCGCATTAATGAGGCTTTTAGTAATAATCCCGAAAAATTTCCAGATGGGTATGTATGGGAATTGATAGATGAGGAGGTGTTGGCTTTAAGGTCGAAAATTTCGACCTTAAAGAAATTGGGTCGTGGGCAACACTCCAAATATCCTCCTAAAGCATTCACCGAAAAAGGTCTGTATATGCTTGCTACCATACAGATGTGCTGCCAATCCAGAGCAGCGAAACTTCCTTCGAACTGAATCTTGCGATGCTCAAGTTCAAACATTTGTGCCCTTTACCTTTTACCCTTTCATTCTTTTTCCCCTTTTACCCCTTTTACCCCATTCCCCTCTTTCACCCCTTTCACCCCATGCACCCAATACAATAATTCCCTTTCATCTCCGTTTATAGTCCGTTAAAAATATTGAAGTATGAACGCTAAAATTTTATGGGCGGACGATGAGATTGATTTGCTGAAGCCCCATATCCTGTTTTTAAATTCCAAAGGCTACGAGGTCATTCCCGCGCTCAGCGGCATGGAAGCCTTGGAAATCCTGAAGAAAGAGTTTGTGAACATCATATTTTTGGATGAGAATATGCCGGGCCTGAGCGGTCTGGAAACCCTGAAAAGGCTGAAGAAGGACTATCCTCATATCCCCATCGTGATGATTACCAAGAGCGAGGAGGAACACATTATGGAGGACGCCATTGGTTCCAGTATCGCTGATTACCTCATCAAACCCGTGAATCCCAACCAGATTCTGCTGTGCCTGAAAAAGAATATCGACAATAAAAAACTTGTTACTGCCAAGGTTACGGTGGACTATCAGCAGTCCTTCCGTGATCTCTCCATGCGCATTTCCGACCGCTTGTCCGTAAAGGAATGGGAGGATTTGTACCGCGAGTTGGTGAACTGGGAACTGCAGATGGAGAAGATCGAGGACGAAGGCGTGGCCGAGATGCTGGCTGCCCAGAAGGAGGAGGCCAACGTGCAGTTTGCCAAATTTGTGCAGCGCAATTACCTTGATTGGGTGAACGGACGCGGCACAGACAAGCCGATACAGTCGCATACGGTGCTGAAAGAGAAGATGTTCCCGTATCTCAATGAGCATAAGCCCACTTTTTTGTTTGTCATTGACAACCTGCGTTACGACCAGTGGCGCAGCATCTATCCGCTTCTGCACGACTACTATTATGTGGAGGAGGAGACAATCTGTCACAGCATCCTGCCTACCGCCACGCACTATGCACGCAACGCGCTCTTCTCCGGCCTTATGCCTTCCATGATTGCCAAGAAATACCCTCAAATGTGGCTCAACGAGAATGATCCCGGCGGTAAAAACCAGTTTGAGGAACAATTGTTGGGCGAATATCTGAAACGCTACGGCAAGAATGTGAAATACTCGTACGCCAAGGTACTCAATGCTGACTTCGGCAAGAAGGTGTTTGACAATTTCAACCAGTTGATGCACAATTCACTGAATGTGGTGGTCTTCAACTTTGTGGATATGCTCTCACATGCGGGCACGGACGTAAATGTAGTGCGAGAACTGGCCGATGACGAGAAGTCGTACCGCAGTATCACTGCCTCATGGTTCGAGAACTCGGTGCTGCTGGATATGTTGAAATATCTGTCCGAAAAGAAAGTCCCCGTCTTCATCACCACGGATCACGGAACCATCAAGGTGGATCGTCCTATCAAGATGGTGGGCGAGCGCGAGGTAAACACCAACTTGCGTTACAAGGTGGGCCGCAGCAGCATGGACTATCCCGCCAAAGAGGTCTTCGAAATCAAGAACCCGGATGATGCATTTCTGCCGAAAGAGAACATCACCCAACGCTTCATCTTCGCCACCAAGTCCGATTTCTTTGCATACCAGAACAACTTCAACCAGTATGTGAACCTGTATAAACACACGTTCCAGCACGGCGGTATCTCCATGGAAGAGATGCTTACCCCGTTTGTGAAGCTGTCTCCGAAGTAATCAAAAAATGTATATCTTTGCCGCGCAATTATGAGGGAGTAATTGGCGACCGTATGGCCGTGGACAGTATCAACAAACCCAGTCGAAAGACTTGGTGCTGTCTTTAAGCAATAAGACTCATAGATTCTGTTAGTTCAGGTCTATGAGTCGTTTTTTTTCATAGTTGTACCTTATTGACACTAACAATTGTAAGAATATGAGCAGATTTATTTTCTTCGGCGCGTTTATGGTCTTCATTATCCTGATGCTGGCCATGGACTTGGGACTTTTTCACAAGAAAGATCATGAAATAAAAAGCAAGGAAGCGGCCATCTGGACCTGCATCTGGGTCTTGTTGGCAATGGGCATGGCCTTGCTGATTCGCTTCAGGGCAGAGTGGGTACATGGTATCAACAGCATGGAAGAGCTTCTCGCCTTTGCCAGTGGCACCTCCTTGGAAGCCCTCATCCAGCCCGGCATGGATTTCGCCTCGGCGCTGGATGTCTATCGCAAGGAGATGGCCAACCAGTTCCTCGCCGGCTATTTCCTTGAAGAGTCCCTCTCCATTGACAATATCTTTGTGATGATCATGATTTTTGTCAGCTTCGGCATTGACAAGAAGTACTACCACAGGGTGTTGTTCTGGGGCATCTTGGGCGCCATCATTCTACGGTTTGCCTTCATATTTTTGTTGGGCGCCGTGGTGGCCCGCTTCTCGTGGATTCTCGCCATTTTCGGTGTGATATTGATCTATTCCGGTATCAAGATGTTCCGCGACAAGGGCGATGAGAAAATTGATACGGCCAACCATCCTGTCGTGAAGTTCGCTTCCAAGCATTTCCGTGTCACGCGCGAACTGGACGGTCACAACTTCTTCACCAAAGTGGACGGCAAGAACTTCATCACGCCGCTGTTTCTGGTGCTGTTGGTGATCGAGTTTTCCGATATCATCTTTGCCGTGGACTCCATTCCTGCCGTCTTTTCCGTCACGACAGACACCTTTATTGTGTTTTTCTCCAATATCTTCGCCATCATGGGATTGCGGTCCCTTTTCTTCCTGCTCAGCAATGTGACAGACAAATTCTGGCTGCTACGCTATGGATTGGGCGTGTTGCTGTGTTTCATCGGATTCAAGATGATCGGTCACGAATTCTTCCATCTCAATATTTCCACTGTGGCATCCTTGTTCATCATTCTGGGTATTCTGGTGGTGTCCGTCGTCGGGTCGCTGGTGGTGCCGAGGACGGTGAAAGGTACAAGGTAAAAGGTACACGGTACACGGTAAAAGGTGAAAGGGACTCTGAATTTAAACCTTGAACTTTAAACTCTAAACTCTAAACTCTTTAATCCCCAGTGCCTTTTTCTCCCATAGGAACATCAATAGTCCCCGGAGGGTGAGGAAGATGAGAAATGCAATCCAGAGACCATCGTTTCCCAGGGAATGATGCAGGGTGTAGTAGGCGATGAAAAACGCGCCTGTGGCTACAAACATCACGTTGCGCATGGCCTTGCTGGCGGTGGCTCCGATGTAGATGCCGTCGTAGATGAAGGCGGCGAAGCCCGTGAAGGGCACTAATATGGTCCATAGAATGTAATTCATGGCTGTGTTCACCACAGTCTGGTCGCTGGTGAGAATGCCCAGCAGCACGCGCCCGCAGGTGGCATACAGCAGGGTGAACAGGGCTGCTAATCCGATGCCCCAGTAGAGCAGACGGCGCACGCAGATTTTCAATGAAACGCCATCTTTAGCTCCCACATATTTTCCTACCAAGGATTCGCCCGCGTAGGCAAAGCCGTCCATGATGTACGAAAGCAGGGTGAAGAGCTGCATGAGCAAAGTGTTGGCCGCCAAAACCTCGTCGCCCATCTCGGCGGAGATGTAGGGAATGAAGGTGAACACGGCGATGAGGCATAATGTGCGCAGGAAGATGTCGGCGTTGACCTGGAAGAAGCGTACCATCTCCTTGAGTTTCAAGCTTTCCCGGATGTGGATATCGTGGCGCATCTCCCCATATTGCACAAACCAAAGGATGACGGCCAATGTGAGGCCGCTGTATTGGGCGATGACCGTGCCCCAGGCGACACCTTCGATGCCCGCGTGCAACACGAAAACGAACAGGAGACTGCACACAATGTTCACGATGTTGAGGATGATGGCGATCCACATGGGCGTTTTGGCGTTCTGCATGCCGATAAACCAGCCCTTGAGGGCATAGAGAGCAAGGTTGGCGGGTGCGGCCCAGATGCGGATGTAGAAGTAGGTGAGGGTGAGTGCGATGGTTTCTTCGCTGCTGTGGATCCATTTCTGGCAGAGATAGCCGATGGGGCGTTGCAGTGCGATGAGCATCAGAGCGGCGAGCAGTGCGATGGCGAGCCCGCGCACTAATACGCGCAAATACTCCTGTCTGTCGCCCGCGCCGAATGCCTGCGCCGTGAGCCCGCTCGTGCCCATGCGCAGGAAGCCGAAGTTCCAATAGATGAGATTGAACACCATGGTTGACAGCGCGATGGCCGCAATGTAACTGGCATTGCCAATATGGCCCACAATGGCCACGTCAACCATGCCCAACAACGGTACGGTGATATTGGTGATGATACTGGGTATGGCGAGGCGCAGAATCTCCTTATTCATCGAAATGATGTTTTTCAGCGTGCAAAATTACATAATTTATGCACATAATCACATCGAACCACGAATCAGATTGCACTTTGAACTTTGAATTCTGAATTCTGAACTTAAAAAAAATCCCCCGACTTGCGCCGGAGGATTTTTTTAGATATGGAATGACTTGAAGAATTAGCGGGCAACCGTGAATTTCTGGTTGGAAACGCCGTTCTCAGTCGTGATTCTCATCATGTACATGCCGTTGCTCAAAGCGGTTGTGTTGATTTGAACATGGGTGTCGTTAGCGTCGAAAGCGGCCACTTTCTGACCCATCATGTTGAACACTTCCACAGTGTTGATGTTGGAAGCAGCATTTACGTTGATGACGTTGTTAGCGGGGTTAGGATAGATGCTGACATTGTCTTCGCTGGTGATGTCTTCAATGCCGTCACCTTCAGCGATGGTGATGTTGTCAAGGAGTACATAGTTGGGGTACATCCAGAACCAATATTGGAATTCGCCGATTTCGGTTGCTTGGATGGCAATGTATTTGGCACCACTCGGGATGTTAGCAGAATAACGCTCAAAACCTTCAATGTCTTCCGTGACCGTAACCGGGGTCAACCAAGTGAAGTTGTTGATGTTGTTGGTGGAAGCATAACCAACGCGGAAAGTGCTGGAGGATGCAGAACCACCATAGGTGGCATAATCAAAGCTGAAATTCATGGAAGTTGTGGTGTGAATTTCAGGTGTCATGAGATAGTCAACTTGGCCGATAGCGACACCGTAGTCGCCGGTTTCTTCATCCACATTCAATCTTAAGAAACTTTCTTCGCTTTCATAACCCCAGCAGAAAGGAGGAATCGCTGCATCGTTGAAATCATGAGTGAAAGGCAGACTGGCGATACCTGCGGAGCAGTCAACGCCCTCGCCGGTAAGGCTGATAGTGGCAGTAGCAGTGCCGCTGGTCAGTGTGACGGTGCCAGTTTGAGTGCCGGGAGTTGTCGGAGCATAACGTACGTAAAGGGTTGCAGTGATAATGTTGCCAGCAGGAATAGTGGCAGTAGCGCCGTATGTAGTGCCGTCCAGAGAAACTTCAAACGGAGCAGCTGTGCTCACGGTGATGTCGTTGGTTAATACGTATGCGGTGACAGTGGCAGCCTGTTCACGGGTGGTGTTGCCAACTTCGGTGATGAAATCCATGGAAGTCGGATCAACGGTGATCGTTGCAGAAGCGGGCAGAGCCTCAACCATGAAATTGGATAAGATTAATTCATACATGTCGGCGTCAGATTCAGCTTTGAAGGCCACGCGGATGGTCTGGTTGGCGTATGCGGAAAGATCAAACGGCAAAGTGGCAATATCTTCATCATTGGTGACAGTCATAGTCGGGACAATGTTGACTGCATTGGCAATGGTTCCGTTTGCAGGGATAACGTAAACGGAGAGCTTCTCGGGATAGCTTGCACCGCCAACCATGTAGTCAATATGTCCGTACATTCCACTGGGAAGGGTGAGTTCAGGAGAGATGAGATAATCGTTAGCGGCTTCTGTGCTGCTATAGGAATATACAACCTCGCCATTATCAATCTCAAAAGTGTTTTCATCGTTGTTGGCGTCAACAATTTCCCAGCATTCCACGGTGGTGGAGGTGGCGTCAAATGACTCGGTGAAGGGGAAAGTGGTGATGGCGTCACAAGTGAAGATGTCCACATCCATGCTGTCGGCACCGCTGCCGAAGTTGTTGGAGGCGATTGCTTTCACGTTGTGGATGCCAGGGGTGGAGAAAATGTAGGTGAGTGTATCTGTGGTGGAAGTGGCAGCGATACCGTCAACTTCCCATGCGAAAGTGGTAGCCAGCGGGCTGGTAGCGATGAATGTGCCAGTAGCACCTGCCATCAGTCTGGTGGGACCGGAAACGGTCACGTCAGGAGCGGACAGTGCTTCGATGCTGAAATTGTCAACAAAGAGGTAGTATGCATAGTTGCCGTAGTAGTTGATGGCCACATATTTGGTACCGGCGGGCAGCACGAGGGCAGCCTGGGTCCAGGTGGTGGCAACAGAGGTGAAATCTTGCAGCATCGTGAAGCTGGTGGGTTGGTTGTTGGTGGTGGAATACATCACCCTGAAATTATCGCTGGCTCTATAGCCTTTGTAGTAGAATTTCACTGTGTATGTTTCGCCGGCGTTTAAGGTCAGTTCAGGAGTGATCAACCATTGGTTGTAGTCCGAAGCGGAGCTGTAGCTGCTAAATACGAAGTCATTGTTGCCCTCGTATGCTTCAGCGTCTGCAAAGACGCCGAAAGAGCCATCGTTGGCAGGATCCATGCTGACCATGGTCCAGCAGTCGATAGTGCTTTCAAAGCCTTCGGTGAAGGGAATAACAATATTGCTGCAGTCCAGACCACTACCGGTCAATACGATGGTGTCATTGTCGGCACCAGTGCTGCTTAAGATAACGGTACCATTATCGAGTCCTACAGCGGTAGGGGTGTATTTAATATACAAAGTACCACCAGCTTGAGGGATTGTAGCTGTGGTGCCAAAGGTGTTTCCATCGGCGGAAATCTCAAAAGGAGCTGTCGTGATGGCTGACACGCTGCTGGTGAGGAGGTATGCGCCAATATTGGCAGTCAAGGTAGAAGAATTGTTCAGGAGAACATTTCCGAAATTAACAGCTGCGGGAGCGTCAATGGTGGGGGATGTGGGGTTCAAGGTAACGGTCAGCGTCACACCATCGTTATTGCCGACACGACCGATGAGGAAGTGATACGTTTTACCATCTTCGAAAACGAAGTCGTCGGCACGGCCGGGTTGCGAACCGTTGTCACTGGCAATCCAAATTCTATCATTAGGAGTTGGGTTCGTGATGCAGTAATCATACGTTCCGGCAGGAATCGTAATCGTTACGCTTCCGTCATAGACGATGTTTTGAGTTGTCATGCTTCCATCTGCATTTACGGGAACCTTGTACTCGAATTCGGCATAAACGGCAGAGGTTGCATCACCGGAAGAAGTAAGACCTCCACTTGTAGGGATGGTGGTGCCGTATGTGTTGTGGTCAGCATCCAACAACAGCTGATAACCAGAACCGTCGCTCCATACATCGTGAGCTTCCAAGATAACAGTCACTTGCGCATTAGCTGCAAAAAGCATTGCAAAGAACACTAATGCTAAAGAGAATAGCTTTTTCATTTTTTTGAAATTTGGTTAATAATTAAAGGTTTATTATATGTTAGTTGTGTGCGTACGTTAGAGTTTAGAGTTTAGAAATGAGGTTGCAAAAATAACATTTTATTGTTAATAGTTGCGGTTTTTTTGAAAAAAAACAGCGGCCTGATTTGTATGGAGAATTTTTGTATTTTTGCCAACAAAAAGTTTACTGATATGAAGAAAACAAATTATTCAGAAAGTCCTGTTTCGGTCAAACCGCCGAGGAAAAGGATATCAAAGTCTGGTAGAAAGGTTTTGTGTACGAATCTTTTTGTCCCGAAAGGCTATCTCTCCTTACAACAATTTGAAAAAGAACTGGTTAGTGCTGTTGTTGAAAGGCTATGATGGAACGTCAAGTTATCCTTCCGATTACGGTAAGGTATGATATTGACGAAATCGCAGACTACATTATTTGATTAAATACACGCGAGCACGCAGTACAATACGTACGCGAACTACTTGCTGAAATAAGTGAATTGTCTTTTTTGGCCGATACCTTACCAGTTTCCACGTCTCCTTTCATTCTCCAATACCATAAAAATGCAAAACGTTACAACATTAAGCATGGTGTTTGGTGTGTTATTTTTCACGTGGAGAATAACTATGTGATTATCGATAAAATTCTACCCTCAAAATTAGTGCTTTTACCCATTTGAGCGATTTAAAAAAATGTATTTTTGCACATTGAATTCTAATATATCGAGATATGAATGATTCTCTTTGCAACCTGTTGATTACCAAAGGACAACTGAAACAGGATATCTTCGCCATTACCTTGGAAACCTTGCAACTCTTCAAGGAGTGCGCCAAGAATTTCGACGACTACTACAAGGCCAACTACGCAGACGACCATGAGGATATCCCAGTGCTCTATACCAACAAAAATCAATACCAGTTCCAACTCAAATTCGGTGGCGACGTGCTCGTGTTCCTTATGCACAGCAACATCTTCGAGTTCTCGCGCGAGCATGAGGTGATGCGCACTCCCTATATCAAAGAAGACAAAACCCGATCCTATTGCGGTATTATCCAGATATTCAACTTTTTGGGAGATTCGTTCAAATACAACCGTATCAATGACCTTGGTTATATGATTGGCCGTGTGCTTATCAACAAGGAGGGACATTACTACATCGAAGGTAAGCGCGAACTTGCCCAGGTGCTCAATAACTTCAGCACGAACAAAATCTCTAAGGAGGCTGTTAATGATATCCTCACTTCGGCTATCACTTATACCATCAATTTTGACCTTTTGGTGCCGGATTATGAGGAAATGAAGATCATTACGGTGAACGACATGCTCCAAATTGAAGACCAGAACATGCTCTTGAAGACTGGTAAACGACTGGGATTCAGGTTTGAACAAGATAAGGACGAGTAATACGAATAAAAAATCACATACTCGTCTGAGTATATCAAAAAAAGTGTATTTTTGCACCGTCAAAAACGGCGAGTTCGTCTAGTCGGCCTAGGACGTCAGGTTTTCATCCTGAAGATCAGGAGTTCGAATCTCCTACTCGCTACCAAAAAGACCGCTAAACCAGCGGTCTTTTTTTTCACCATTCCGCGCGAAGCGCGGAACCCCCAACGTTAACCTTCACATTTACCTACAAAGTATCCCCCGTCTCGCCGTCGCCCTCCTGTACCTTCTTCTCCAATTCCATCTTGCCGAAGCGCAACGTGATGCCCGCCGACACATAGCGGCTGTTCAGCATCTTGTTCGTGTTGTTGCTCAAATAGTACGGGTTGGTGTTGACTGTGCCGGAACCGAACCGGCCGCCCCAGTTGAATATGTCCTGTACGTTGACAAAAATGGAGAGCTTGCGCTTGAACAGGTCGCTCCGGAGGCCGAAGTTCAATGAATAGCGCGCCTTGCGCTCGCTCATCAAACTGAGGGTGGGGGAGTTGTAGTTGCCCGACGCGGTGAACTGCAGCCAGTCGAAAGCCTTTGCCCATAGGTTCAGGCGCACGCTCCACGACCATTTGTCTCTCTGGTCGATCTGGTGCACGCCGTCACGGTCGTATTCCATGCGGTAGCCGTAGTCATAGACGTTGGCGTAGAGTCGCACATTTACGAAGCCGGTCGGCCGGTAGGTGGCGTTCAGCGACGCGCCGTAGCGCCAGGAGGTGCCCAGATTGTAGGGGATGGAGTAGTTGACAATGCGGTCCAGATACTGGTCATATTCGGCATCGCTCAGCGAACTGATTTCGTTGGTGCTCAGGCGTCCGTACAGCTCCACGCCAATGTTGCCGAACTTGCTGAAGTACTTCTGCCATCCGGCTTCCAGACTGTGCGTGAAGCCACTCTTGAGCCCGTTGGGGTTGCCTGTGGAGTAACTGTTGTCGCTGTATCGGCGGTAGTGGCTCAGGTCCTCCTCGTCTGGGTGCGACATGCGCATGGAGTAGTTGAGCTTGATGTTGTGCATGCTCTTGGTGCGGTACGTTAGGTGGATGGAGGGCCGTGCTGTGAAGAAAACAGGTGCGCCCTTGTCGGCGAAGGGCATGTCGCTGATGTACTCGTAACCGTCGCGCAGGATGCCGGCACCCAAGCCTGTGCTGAGTGTGAACCCGCCCCAGCGATGGGTCCAGTTCACATCGGCGTTCACGTTGGTCTCGCTGCCGTTGAAATGATAGGTGCGCAGCGTGTCCACCAGCTCTCCGTCAAGGTCGTTGTAACGCTTGTAATCATTGCTCATCTGGAATTGGCTGGCGCGCAGTCCGTAGCTCATCTCGCCGTTCTCGCTGTAAGGTCTGTTGTAGCGTGCGTCTAAGGAACCTCCGTAGCGGTTGCTGCTTGTGAGCAGGTACCGGTGTTCGTCCAAGTCGTAGTAGGTGTCGTACAATCGGTTGTACCACTGGTCGCTGGCGTTGTGCGAGTAACGTCCGTTGAGCCCGATGCGCAGGTTGTGCCCCTTTTTGTCGAATTTCTTCGTGTAATCCACGCCGGCATGGGTCATCACCGACCAACCAAGAGTCCTGCTGGTGGTGGTGTCGATGTAGGTCATGTCAAAAGCAGGCACGGAATCCAAATAATAGTAAGTCTGCTCTTGCGATTTGAGCAAGCCGGTTTTATTGTTGTTATAGAAGCCACCGGCATCAAAGGATATCTCGCTGGTGGTATCGATGGTGTAGTTGATGCCGAGGAAGAAGTTGGCGCCTCCGCTGCGGTTGGTGTCCTTCTGCGCTGTGGTGGAAGCCCAGGTGGTGTCATACTCGCCGAAAATTTCCGCATCGCGCCGCTGGTAGGCACTGGACTCCGAAGCGTTGCGCCTGGAACTGTATCTTCCTGCCATGAACAGGTTGACACTCAGATTCTCCTTGGACCACATGTAGCTCACCCATGGGGAGACGAAGGGCTGATTGGAACCGTTTACGCCGAAACTCACGAACTGGTTGCTTTTTACGTGCGCCGAAGTCACGATGTTGATGACAGCCTCAGCGTCGGTGGCATACTTGGCCGACGGGTTGGTGATGGCCTCGATGCGGTCCAAAGCGTTGGCGGGCAATGTCTGCAAGTATGTTTTGAGATTCTCTTCGGTCAGTTTGGAGGGCTTGTCGTTGATCCAAATCTCCACGCTGGACACGCCACGCAGGGTGATGTTACCCTCCACGTCAACCTCCACGCCCGGGGCATTCTGCAAAGCGTCCTCCGTGGTGCCGGTCTGGATGGCGGGATCCTCGCTCACGTTATAGACGAGCTTTTCGCCGTCCATGGCGTAGATGGGTTTCTCCGCTTTGACAGTCACTTCGCCCAAGGTGGTGGAGGCTGGCATGAGCTTCAGAGTGCCGAGGTTGGTGTTGTTGGTCACTGTGATCGGGATGTATCTCATGTTGTAGTTGAAGAGAAACACGCGGAGCAGGCATTTGCCTTGGGGCACGCCTTCGACTTCAAAGTAGCCGTTCTGGTTTGCCAGCGCACCCTTGATGAGTGAGGAATCCTCCGCATCAAGCACGGCCACGTTGGCGTATGCCAGCGGTGTGTTTGCGATGGAGTCGCGAAGCAGGCCCACTACCTTGAAAGTGGAACCGGGTCTGACCTTTTTCGGCTTTACTTGAGGTTTTTGGTTCATCTGCTCCTGGCCCCAGCCGGAACGGTCGCCCATGGGTGGCCGTCCGCCCGGAGGCGGTCCTCCTCCAGGAGGTCTTCCACCTGGGAATCCGCCGCCAGGTGGCTGCGCAATGGCGCACACTGCCAGCATCAGGAAGGTCACTATTGTAGATAAGGCCTTGAAATTCAAGGCGATTTTATTCATTTTCTTGAAATACATTATTTTATGATTGATAAAAATTGGCCGCAAATGTACAAAATTTTATATACCTTTGCAGTCGTGAAATTCCAGAATTTTTAAAATACTCTAACAATATGTCAACACAATTCACCCCTCAAGATTTAGAATTCATGCGCGCCCGCGGCAGCAACCCCGAAGAGGTGCAACATCAACTGGATATTTTCAAGAAAGGTTTCGACTTTGCGCGCCTTGACCGCGCTGCCACCCCTGGCGATGGCATCCTGCAGCTGGAGGATGATGCTGTTGAGGAACTGGTGGCTGATTATGACAATATGTTGAATGGAAAGAAGGTGCTGAAGTTTGTGCCTGCCTCCGGAGCCGCTTCCCGTATGTTCAAGGAACTGTTCACTTACTTGACCGATGATTCAGAGGGAGTGAAGGCCAAGGCGGTCGCTTTTCTGGAGTCCCTGCCTCGCTATCCGTTCTTTGAGGCCTTGCGCGATGCCATGGCCCGCGACGGGTACAATTTGGAGGATGAAATCCGAAAGCACAATTACAAGCTGGTGGTGGATTACCTCTTGAATGAGAAAGGTCTTAACTATGGCAATCAGCCCAAAGGCCTGCTGTTGTTCCACCGTTATCCGGATAAAATCCGTACCGCAGTGGAGGAGCATCTGGTGGAGGCCGCCCGTTACGCAAACGTCGATGGACACTGCCATTTGCACTTTACCGTTTCTCCGCAGCACCAGCCCGGCTTCGAGCATCTGCTTGCGCAGGTGGTGCCCGCGTACGAGAAGCAGTATAATGTGAAATACCATATCGATTTCTCCATTCAGGATCCGGCCACGGATACGGTGGCCGCGGAGTTGGATAACTCCCCGTTCCGCGATGAGAAGGGGAATTTGCTGTTCCGTCCCGCCGGACATGGTGCGCTTATCCATAACATGAACCGTCTGGATGCGGATGTGGTGTTTGTGAAGAATATCGACAATGTGATTACGGAAGAGCGCATGGAGCCTACGGTAACGTACAAGAAAGCCTTGGCGGCTCATTTGCTGCAGTTGCAGGCGCGTGCGTTCAGCTATCTGAAAACGCTGGAGACCGGCGATGTCGATCCCATGCTTTTCTGCGAGATGCTTGACTTTGCCGAGTCTGATTTGATGATACCTATGGAGGATGACATCAACCCGGAGCGTCTCTATGAGCTGATGAACCGTCCCATGCGCGTGTGTGGCATGGTGCGCAACGAGGGAGAACCCGGCGGCGGCCCGTTCTGGGTGCTCGATGCCGACGACAACGCCTCCTTGCAGATTGTGGAATCCTCGCAGATTGCCCCTGACCAGAAGGACAAGATGACGAAAGCCACCCACTTCAACCCGGTGGATATGGTCTGCGCGCTCAAGAATTACAAGGGTGAGAAGTTTGACTTGTTGCAATATGTGGATCCCGAAACGGGCTTCATCTCCTCCAAGTCGTATGGCGACCGCACGCTGAAAGCTTTGGAGTTGCCGGGCCTTTGGAACGGCGCCATGAGCGATTGGATCACCATCTTCGTGGAGGTGCCCATCGCCACCTTCAATCCCGTGAAGACGGTGTTCGATTTGCTCCGAAGATAAAAAAGAGGCGCGCCATGGCACGCCTCTACAATTATCAACGATCAAAACTATTATTCCTACCAATCTCTTGCCCCTGACGGGGCTGTTCAAGGAAAACTATCATCTATTATCTATTAACTCTTAACTTGATAATCTCCTCCTGTTTTGCGGCAGGCATGGGCATGTATTGATAAAACTCCATGGAGTAGTTGGCGCGGCCGGAGGTGACGTTGCGCAACGCGGTGGCGTAGCCGAACATCTCCATCAGAGGACAGAAACCGTCCAGCTTTTGGGAACCCTTGCGGAAACGGCGCATGTTCTCGATGCGGCCGCGGCGCTTGTTCAGGTCGCGCGTCACATTGCCGATGAAGTCGTCGGGGGTGTTGACCTCGATCTTCATCACCGGCTCCATGATGATGGGGTTGGCTTTCTTGAATGCCTGCTTGAAACACATCGCGGCGCACAACTGGAAGGCCATGTCGCTGGAATCCACAGGATGGTAGCTTCCATCCACCAGCACGCATTTCACATCCACTACGGGATATTCGGCCACAGGGCTCTTCTCCATGGCCTTGCGCAAGCCTTTCTCCACCGAGGGGATGAACTCCTTGGGAATCACGCCGCCCTTGGTGACATCCACGAACTCGAAGCCTTTGCCCGGGTTGGGCTCGAAGCGGATGACGGTGTTGGCAAACTGTCCCTTGCCGCCACTCTGCTTCACGTGCTTGTATGCCTGCTCTACCGCCGTGGTGATGGTCTCGCGGAACGACACCGACGGCTCACCCACGGTGATGGGCACTTTGAACTCGTCGCGGATGCGCTCTACCAGGATTTCCAGATGCAACTCGCCCATGCCGGAGATGATGGTCTCCTCCGTTTCCTCGTCGAAGTGGGAGTGGAAGGAGGGGTCTTCGTTGCAAAGCTTGGCCAATGCCTCGCCCAGCTTGTCGCGGCTCTTCTTGTCCTCCAGGTTTACTTTCATCTCGATGACCGCAGGCGGCACAGAGATGGACTCCAGCAGAATGGGTTGTGCTTCGTCGCACAGCGTGTCGCCCGTGCGGGTGTATTTCATGCCCACCAGCGCCACTATTTCGCCAGTGCCGGCTTCCGTAATCTCTTCTCTCTCTTTGGCTTTGATGCGGAAGATGCGGCCCACGCGCTCGCTCTTGCCCTTGTTGGTGTTATAGACGCTCATACCGCTGGAGAGCTTGCCGCTCACGATGCGGATGAAGGTCTGCTGGCCCACGTAGGGATCGTTGATGAGCTTGAACGCCAAGGCGGCGAATTTCTCGTTGTTGGATGGATTGCGCTGGATGGTGCGCTCCTCGTCGTAAGGATCGTGCGCCATCACCGCGCCGATGTCGGTGGGGGAGGGCAGGTAATCGACGATGGCGTCCAAAAGCAGCTGTATGCCCTTGTTTTTGTATGCCGCGCCGCACAACACCGGGGTGATGAGCAGTTTGATGGTGGCTTCGCGGATGGCTTTCTTCAGCATCTCCTCGCTGATTTCCCCGTCTTCGAGGTACAGCATGGCGATGTCGTCATTATAGTCCGAAATCTTTTCTATCAAGGCTTTGCGGGCCTCTTGGGCGGCGGGCATCAGTTCTGCGGGAATTTCGCCCACAATGCGCTCCTTGTCGGTGAAGGTGATGGCCTTCATGCTGACGAGGTCAATCATGCCTTGGAACTCGTTCTCTGCGCCGATGGGCAGATGGATGGGCGTGGCGTTAGCGCCCAGATATTTGTTCATCTGGCTCACCACTTCGTTGAAGTCCGCACCGGTGCGGTCCATCTTGTTGACGAACGCGATGCGCGGTACGCGGTACTTGTCGGCTTGGTTCCAGACGGTTTCGCTTTGGGGCTCCACGCCGCCCACGGCGCAGAATACGGCTACCATGCCGTCGATTACGCGCAGCGAGCGCTCCACCTCGATGGTGAAATCCACGTGGCCCGGCGTGTCAATCAGGTTGATCTGGTGCTCTTTCCATTGGGCGGTGATGGCGGCGGAGGCGATAGTGATGCCGCGCTCCTGCTCCTGTTTCATGAAGTCCATGGTGGCCTGCCCGTCGTGGGTTTCGCCTACCTTGCGGTTTACGCCGGTGAAGAACAAAATACGTTCCGATACGGTGGTCTTGCCAGCGTCAATGTGCGCGGCGATGCCGATATTTCTCAGTTTGGATATTTGCATAATCGGTGTTTAAAAAATTCATCCGCCATACCGGAATGGTACGGCGGATGAGTGTGGTTTCGTATTATTCACAGTGAAATTTGTGATTATTCTTCTTCATCAGACATGCCGAACATTGCCTTCAGCTCAGCAGGAGCATCCTTGATGGGCGTGGAATCGGAAGGACGCAGGAAGCTGGATGCTTTAACCTTTTTGTTCGGAGTCACTGATTTGGCAGTTTGGATGATGGTAACATCCTCGCCGCTGATCTCACGTCCGATTTCAATGCTCAAAGGATAGCCCTTCAAACCAGGATAGTTGCTGAAGTTGATTTGTTCACCGGTCATCAGACCATCTGTAACCCACAATACAATCGTGTTCTCTTCGTCAGACTCAAGGTCGGTGGTCTTCACTTCAACCTTCTTGCAAGTGTATCCGCAAATCTCCTTTGTTTCGGATGTGTAGTTGAATTCTTGTTTTACCTTTTCAAAGGTCTTGTTGATATCCGCTTCTTCCTGTTCAATGTAATATTTGCCGTAGCCAGGGATGTCGATGATGGTGGTTGCTAACTTGTAATCACCGTTGGTGATGTGAATGATGCCGACACCCATTTGGTTGACGGCAGTCTTGGTGTTGTTACCCATGATGGTCACCTCTTCTGACAATTCAGCAAGTTGTGCGGCGATGTTGGGATCATCAGTACCTGATGCGGTAGTCTCGAACACGATGGTGCCCGCGAAAGGTTTCTGGGCGAATGTGGTGATGGTGCCGAACAGCATGATGACGGCCAACCATAAGGTGATTTGTTTTTTCATTTGTATAAGTGTTTAGGTGTTAATTCAAAAAGCGCGGCAAAAATATAAAAAAAAACATTATCATTTTAAAAAATCGTCATCTGTCAGCGTGTTCAGAAAAGCCTTGAGGTCGGCGATTTCGGAAGGCGTGAGCAGGACGCCTCCGTCGTTGATATGGTGCATGAGCGGGCTTACGTAGGGGGAAGGTTGCAATCCTTCGTTGTAGAAGTTCAGCACTTCGTCCAGTGTCTGGAAGCGTCCGTCGTGCATGTAGGGTGCAGACACGGCTACATTGCGCAACGAAGGCGCACGGTACGCGCCGTGGTCGGCATCATGGCCGGTGAATGAGTATCGGTCTTGTGGGTCGCTGAAGACGTTGTCCAAACCGTTGTTGTAGAACAGGTTGGTGGTGAACAGCGGTGAACCTTCGCTGCCGTGGCAGTGGAAGCAGTCGGCGCCTTCCTCCGTGGTGAAGAGGATGTATCCGTGCAGTTCCTGCGGAGTGAGCTGTTCTTTGCCTTGCAGATAGCGGTCGAACTTGGAGTTGCCGGACACCAGCGAGCGCACGTACTGTGCGATGGCTTTCTGTACTCGCTCCATCGTGATTTCTTCGGAGCCGAAGGCCTTGCCGAACATTTCGGGGTACTTGCTGTCGGCGCGCAGCGCTGCCAGCGTGCGCGCTTCCGTGCTGCACAGTTCGTCATCGGCGGTGATGGCCATCAGCACAATATCCTCGATACTCCGACGTCCCTTGACATTCTGCGGACAGATACTGCCGTTCCAGGAGTAGCCTTCGTGGTTGAACACCAGGTTCATCAAAGGCATGGCGTTGTGATGAGTCGCTTTGCCTGTACGCCCGACAGGACGCCCGTTCACCAAGCGCGGGTTGTCAGGCCCCAGATCATAGTTGTGGGCGCGGTCGTGGCAGCTGGCGCACGACATCAAAGAGTCAGGATTTGTGCCGGTATAGCCGCAAAGATGGGGATCGTGAAACAGCGCGCGGCCCAGCTCAACGCCCTCCACGGTCATGGGGTT
>Ga0265298_10002109_pt1 | contig 28383 bp, 46 predicted proteins | sample AusTroGonzalo_MG_3_FD_193486 | JGI IMG/M metagenome (GOLD analysis project Ga0265298, IMG submission 193486) | Bovine rumen microbial communities from tropical cattle in Woodstock, Queensland, Australia - Gonzalo_01 | ecosystem: Host-associated > Mammals > Digestive system > Stomach > Rumen ...
TCAAGAAGCGATGTGAAGGACTATGCACTCAAGGCGTGCGTCAATATTATGGCAAGGTACAGAAAGCCGAAAGGATACTTCATCCGCTATCTTCCGACAGTATGTAGAAACGAATGCGTAAGTCAAATCTACAGGGCGCAGGAGAAGTTCGAGCGTTCGGCGGTAAACACAGATGATGACGAAAAAACTATTTAAAACAGAGGGTAGATATATGGCAGCATTTCAAAACATTTTGAGCGCTTTAAGCGGAAACAAGAATACGCAGGCAAGGGAAGAAAGAAAACTTCAATCATCGCTTGAACAGACACCACAACTCAAAAGACAGTTTGAAAGGGTAAACAGAGCGGAAAAAAAACTACAGGAAAAGAAAGGCGGAATCGACTTTAAAACGCCTTGGTCTAAATACTTCATCGAAACGGAAAAAGCAAAAACGGCAGATTCGAATGCAGAGGATTTTCGTATTCTTGACGAAGGGCAGATGAAACGCGAGGGGATAAGAAAGAACGCTAAGGGAATGCAGACAACCTATATGCCGTCAAGTGCAATTCAGCGCATAAGATACAATCCAAAAACGAAAAATCTTTACATTACATTCACGAGCGGAAATAAAGAATACCTCTATCCGAATGTGCCTGAAAAAGAGGTGCAGAAATATCTTGTCGCAGATTCAAAGGGTCGCTACAACTACCACAAGATTAGACCTAAGTATGCGGTGAGCAAAGAGGAAGCACTTAGAATTAAACAGGAGAGCAGAAACAGATGAGCGAGCTGAAGAAAGCCATAGAATACTATCGAGAACTCAAACGGGAAGAAAAGGAAAAGAAAAGGCTTATATCCTCGAATACTAATTTCATTCTTCTTGAGAACCTCATACAGAGGTGCAACGAGAACGACCGACTGAAAGTTACAGTTTTCTTAAAGGACGGCGGGTGCATTGAACTTCAGACAGTGCAGGAAAAAAGAAAGACTGCACCGAGATTTGACGGCGTGGACTATATAGAGGTGCAGTAGTGCCAAAAATTACAAGTCGAGAACAGGCGAAGGAATTATCCAAAAAGGCTCATACGAAGGAAGCGCACGAAAAAAGGTCAAAGACTATCGAGGAAAAGCGCAACCAAAGGCTCATCCAGGGCGAGATTTTAAACACAATCCGCGATGAATTTTTCAAGGTGGACAAGAACAACAAGACCTACTACGAGCGTTTTCTCGATACCTTTATGAACATTGCGTTGAACGATATGAACTCAAAACCCGCGCAGCTTCTTGCGCAGTCGCTTTTTTCCGCTGACATACTCTCAAAACTGGACGCGGAAACGGATAAGATAATGGCGAAGGACATAATGTTCACACGCTACAGGATAGACGCGACACTGTTCGACAAGCAGAAGGCGGTAATCAACGACCGCTTTTCTTCGTGCAAGTCCGTAATCTGCGGAAGGCGAAGCGGAAAAACGGACTTGAACGCAAAAATGCTTGTAGACGCCTGCGCAGAGCCTAATACGCCATGTTGTTACATTCATCTTACCTTTTCAAACGGCGTGGCGCAGGTTTTCGATAACATCGTGAAGGCGGCCGAGACGGCGGGACTTGTCATCGTCAGCAAGAGCGAGAATGACGGCGACATAATCTTTTCAAACGGCTCATCAATAAGAATCCGAGGCAACGCAAACAGTGCCGAGGCGGAGAAGGTGCGAGGCTTCAAGTATAAACTTGTGATTATTGACGAGTGCCAGAGCCAAAGGAATCTGCGCTATCTTGTCGAGGAAGTCATACAGCCTTTACAGTTAGACTTTGAAAAGCATTTTTTGATTCTTACGGGAACGCCGCCAAGAGTGCCGCATACATTCTTCGAGAGCGCATACAAGGGACATGAATATACGAGTTATCACTGGGATTTAAGGGACAATCCTTTCATACCGAACGCACAGAAAGTCATCGAGGAAATCTGCGCAAAGAAAGGACTGACGCTTGAAAGCCCGCTCATTCAGCGCGAGTATTTAGGACTGATTGTCTATGATACTGAAGCGCTCGTATACAAGGACTATAAGACATACAAGGACTATGACGGCGACTTCGTGCCTGACAGAGTTTACATCGGGGTGGACTTCGGTTTCTCAGACTACAACGCGGTTATAACGCTTTTAGCCGACACTCAGAGAAAGAAGGCTTATGTAACGGGCGAGTGCAAGTTCAACAAGGCTACAATCACCGAGATTGTGGAAGCCATTAAAAAGGCGGTCGAAGAAGCAAAGGCGGAACTGTTACGGAAAAATCACGATGTGAACCTTGCGAGCGCAATCGGAATTTACTGCGACACGAACGAAAAATCCATTGCTTATGAACTTTCACAGACGTACAGACTGCCCGCGTACTGCGCTTACAAGTACGATAAACTTATGGGAATAGCACAGCTTGCGGAGTTTATGAGGGTAGGGCAGGTTAAAATCAAGGCGGGCGGAATAATAGCCGATGAAGCCGAGCAGATACTTTTCAAGCGTGACGAGGACGATAACATCCTTTCGGAGATTGACGATGATGTATTTCATCCTGACGCTATGGATGCGCTTCTTTATGCGTCAAGGCAATTTGCTTTTGATATTGGAGCGGAGAGCGGCGGACAGGGCAAGAGGATATAAGGGGATAATATGGCGAGTTTGAAATCAATGCAGAAAAATGTGAATAGAAGGGCGCTTGAGAGCCTTTCGCTTCCAAGTTCTATGTACTCGAACATATACGGGAGCGTGCTTGTGTGCGCTATGATGTTCTCAGAGAAGAATGCGGAAAAGAAGAACGAGGTGGCACAGTTGTGGCGCAAGGTTGAGAAGAACCCGAGCCTTATCGGGTGGGCGCTGAATGACGAAAAGTTCATCGACAAGACGCTTGAATTTTTCAGCCTTGAGAAACCGCAGGATTTTCCGATAGCGTTCGTTCAGTACGGAACTTGTGCGCTTTTTGCCCCGTACATTGACGGCAGGGTTTATCCGCTCAGAGAGGACGGCATAAAGGGTGCAATACTTACGAAGGGCAAGGTTTACCCGATTAATTTTGAAAGTGAGGTAGAGGTAAAGGAAGATGAAGACAAATGAGATTGTAAAAAGGGCGCAGCAGATTGCGGATTTGGAGAACTCTTCGTTCATATCGTGGGCGGAGAATGTACAGCTTTTAAACGAGGCATATCGGGACATCTATCAGAAAGCCATAAACGCAAACATAAAGTTTTGGCTTAAAGACTGGGTGCTTAAGGACGGCGAGAATGTGGAAGGTAACACGACACGCTACAAACTGCCGAGCGACTTCTACACGCTTTACTCGATAAACGAGAAAGGCACGAACAGAAATCTTTTCAGAAAGTCAACGAACGAGGCGGCAGACGGCTTTAAGTACGACATAGAGAACGGCTACCTTGTGATTTACGGGGCGATGAGAAAGGATATTGTCGTAAAATACTACAAGACACCGCAGAAACTGTACTACAGGGATGACGACATAAACTCAGAGGTGAATCAGTTATCTAACTTCTCGTCATTACAGGGACAGTACTCGGACGCATGCGACAACCGCCTTGTATTCTTTGACGACTTCACAAAAAAGATGACAGTGTATGACATAAAGACGGAGACAAAATCAGAGGCGACACTAACGATAAACTATGACACGCTGGCTCTTATGATAGCCACTGTTGAAGGGGTGATGTTCTTTACGAACTACAATTCAGAGGCGCACATAATCCTTGTAAACTACGACGGCACAGTAAACTTTGACAACACGATAACCGACAATCCGAACTATTTCATAGACGAAAAAAAACGGCTCTTGTGCTACGGCACTGACGGCAACGGCAAATATGCCTTTTCTAATTTGTGGAACGACTTTCCTGTCAAGTATGTGAAAGATATAGGCTATGACTTCAATCACGGCACGGGCGCTTTCGTCAACTTCGTGGACTTCGCCGAGGGCAAGGCGTACTACATCGACAGGGAAAACGACAGTATGGACTTCATCTTATCGATTGCGGATTTGGCAAGCGGTGAGGTTGAGAGGTTCGATCAGCTTTTCGGCGACTTCCTGGGAATGTTTTCTGTCTTTGACAAATGGGTATACAACGGATGGGCGGCGGTTCCGCTTGCAATGGGAAAGCCTTCCGAGAGCGAGGGTTCATACTGCATAGGGTTCAACAAAAAGGATTACAAGACATCTTACGGAATGACAGACATTGACGGCATTATCCACTCGATTTTTGAAGATGTGGAGATTGATACACCGAACAGTTTTTTTGACTCAATGCTTGCCTACTCGCTTGCGTTGCAGTACAAGGCGAAACAGAATGCGGTAAACGAGGGACTTGTTACGCTTTACCAGAATGCGGAAAATCAGTTCTTCAACTCGCTTCCGCAGGACACTTTCTCGAATGTCAGAATACAGAATGTGTACTGAAAAAACTATTTAAAGAAGAGGGTAGAAAAATGAGCGCACAGCAGAAAGCAATAAAAGAACAGTCAAGACAGAATATTTTGAACGCACTTCAGGAGCAGAAAAAGGCTCAAGAAGCGTCAAAAAGTCAGATTGAGGCGGCTAAAAACGAGACAGCGAAACTTGAGGAAGCCGACAAGGAACGGCGCAGAAAGGCGGCAGAGCAGGAAATCGAGCAGAGGGAAGCACAACAGAAATACGAGAAAGCGCTTGAGGAACAGACGGGCGAGAAAGGCTACAAGAAAGCGCTCGACACGGCGGCAAAAGGTGCGGCGGTTACAAGCGCACAGGCGGGCAATGTGGCACAACAGGCGGCAAGGCAGTCGGGACTTTCTAAGGCGGCGGCGGCTCAAATGGGCGCAGGACAGGCGGCGAGCGGTTATGCGTCTAACATCGCCAATCAGCAGAATTTAGCGACAAACGCACTTCAGAGCAATGTAGCGGGCAACCTTAGCAGTGCGGGACTTGCGGGACAGTTTGCTCAAGCGAACACGGCGAACGCACAACAGGGAGTCGCAAACACTCAGCAGGGAATAGCAAATCAAATGCAACTTGCGGGACTTCAGCAGTCGCAACAGGGACTTGCACAGAGCGGATTGCAGAGCGCAAATGCGGCGGAGCAGGCAAGGATAGACAGAGGGTGGGGAGTGGCAAAAGACGCACTCAACACCGGTGCTAATATCGTAGGTGCGGTAGGCTCTGTAATACCGGGGTGAATGAATGAAAGAATGGTTTGCAAGATTGCTTGAGGAGAAGAACGAAATCACGGAGCGTATCCACAGACTGGGTGCGTTTCTTAACGCTGGGGTGAAACTGAATGGAAGACAGCGTGAACTTATGGAAAGACAGTTGAAAGTAATGGGCGAATACGAGCAGATATTGCACGAGCGCATACTGCTCGAAAACGAGATTGCAAAAGACGAGAAAAGAAAGGAGTTTTGAAAATGGCTGATAGATATGATTTAGGGCAGGCACAGGGCGAACTTTTCCAAGAGGGTATAAAGAAAGGAGCAAAAAAAGTAAAGGAAGCTGTTGTCAACCCATTGGTAAAAGGCGTAAAGAATTATGGTCGCACAGCTAAAGCCACTATCGAGGGAATAAAAGAAAAAGGGTTTATGGGCGAACTTGCCGATGAAACACAGAACTTTTTATTTGGCGACAACGAAGGTACAGGCAGATTAAAAACAGGTATGAACGGCGAAATGAGCGAGGAAGAAAAGCAGAAACACGCAGAAGTCGCCGCCAAGAGAGCAGAGGGGCAAAAAGAAGATGTGAACGCTCTCAAGACCGAGACAGAAAGCCTAGAGAAAGAACAGTCAGAAGGTACAAAGGAAAAGGCAGACGAGCATATTCAGCAGATGGAAGAACTTTTGGGCAAGTACATAAACAGTATGGACTCGTCAAAGATTTACAACGAAGCGCCTAAGACGATAAGAATGGCATGGAAAAGCGGAAAGTTCGGCGACATCATCGCCCCGGAATACCGCGAGAAATACGGCAATTATGACGACTTCCGCAAGGCATACAGGGACGAATTGAAAAAGCCGAGAGATAAGAGAGACGAGGAAGTCATCAACGATTTTATGGCAAACAGGGAAAAGACAAAGGAAGCGAGAGATACGCGGAACTGGTACACCTTGCAGGCGATAGGCGCGGGAATGCGCAATATCGGATCTGCGCTCAAGGGCGGAAGGGACTTTGAAAAAACCGCATGGGACAAGGTACAGGGCGCTCGAATGGCGGACGCTCAGGAGCGCTACAAGCAGCTTCTTGACACCAAGGCGAACGAGGTCGTGGAGGAAGCCAAGAACAAGGGACTTATGGACAGGGAAAACGAGAGGGCTTTAAGAAACTTGTATCAGGATAAGAGGCTTCAGCCAATTCTCAACAAACTTGACACCGACAGTCAGATTCAGTTGATTGACTTGATGCAGCAGAAATCGGACGCAATCAACTTCAATACATTCATCAATGCGCTTGCGATAAAACTTATGGAAGATCCAAAAGGCGCAGTTTCAAGCGTATTCAGCGGTGCTAAAAATTTGGTCGACCTTGCGAAATAAAGGGGTGGGATATGCTAGACTTGAGTTACACGCCGAAACCGAAGCCAAAGACAATGAGCGGACGACAGGCGCTTTCAATGCAGAATGTAGTCAGCAACGCTATGGCGACAAGGCAGGGCGGAGCGGTGCAGGGCAACGGAATGACACCGCCAAAGACTGACGGATTTGGACGGAGCGTTTAAAGATGGAAAATGAAACGATTGATTTTAGATTGGACAAGATAGAGAAAGCCATCGAGGAACTGAAATCCATAGTCGTGGAATCGAAAATCCAGCGTCATGACATAGACGATATGAAGACGGACATACTGAAATGGGAGAACAAGATAGATACTCTTGAGATAAAAATGCGTGCCATAGAGAGCCGTCCTGAAAAGGAAAGAGCGCAGAAATGGCAGTACATCATCGACTATGTATTAAAGACGCTGATTGCGCTTGCGGTCGGCGCTTTACTTGTAAAAATGGGACTAAAATAAAACTGATATAAAGGGGTAAGAAATGAGTGTTATCAGCAGAACAGTAAAGGAAAACATTGATGCAGACATTGATAGAGTATACAAAAAGGCAACTTCAGACTAGGTGAGATAAAATGAAAAATCCGCAGATATTAGCCGAAGAATTGTATAATTTACCACTTGGAGTAATCGCCGATTTTGCTTGCTGCGCTTTTGTGCTTATGTGGTGCTTGAAAGTCGAAAAGACCGACATTGAAGCAATCAAGACAGTATCCGAAGCGATGAAAAAGGGCGCACTTGATATTGATTGCACGGTTAAGTGGTACGAGTTCGCTAGTTTTCTAGGGCGGCCGATAAAGTCAGTGGAGTTCAGACAGATTAAGGACATCAAGGACATAAAGGAAAGAACGCCCGTGCGATATGATTTTAACGGAAAGTCGCACTGGGTAGGAGTGGAGAAAGGCAAGGTTGCTTTTAACCCATTAAAAAATTCTGTATGTGTCAAATACGGAAAGCCTACGACGGCAAGAATTTTGACAAGGGAGAAAAAATGAAAGAAGTAAAGGCAAAGACAGTATCGCTCATCGCAAAAATCGTGGCGGGGGTGGTGCTTTTAACGGGCGCAGTTCTTAAATGGCTGGGTATTTTTGAGTCGTGCGACATATCGGAGTTATGCACGGTTTCTCTTACCCTTATGGGACTTTTCGGCACAGTTGACTTGAATATTGCGCTAGACAAATTCAAGAAAACAAAAGAGGATGACGAATGAACACTATGAACATTGCTCTTATTGTGCTTCTTGCGGTGGCAGTGCTTGTCATTTATATAATCGGTCGTATTATGATTAAGTACAGGAACGAGCGGGACGCTCTCGACACAAGGGTGGGGGAACTCGTTCAGTATATAACGGCATTAAAGGAACACGACAAGAAAATTAACGAGATTGAGAACGAGAGAAAACAGATTGAAAACAAATTGAAGGAATGCACGGATGAGGACGCTAAGAGCATTATTGATTCTATCATCAACGCTAATAATTCTAGGGTGTAAGACCGCCCCGGATTTTGAAATCGAGTTACCGCCGAGACCAGAGCGAGAGAAGATTGAAGCGCCGCAGACTGTCAAGGAATGCGCCGAGGTGATTGTCTATTATGAAATGCTCGTGCGCAAGTGGGAAGCGTGGGCGGATGCGGTCGAGAGTATGACGCAGAAAAACTATTTAAAGCGAGGGCAAGAATGACCGATGAGAAGATTATCAACAACATAAACGAGATAAGGTGCTACGGACAGAAAAGGCTGGGCAAGTACACGAGGAACTACAGGCGCTACTCATACACGCCTTATGTGTCCTTGACCAATCAGAAGAACCCGAACACAATCGGGTGGTTCCAGGGCGACATTGATGTGGGACAGGAAGAGGACACTTCACCAACCCCTGCAGTGAATGTCATAAAGTCAGTCATCGACACGCTGACGAGCAAGATAGCGCAGTCAAAGGTGCGGCCGTTCTTTAACTGTATGAACGGAACTTTCAAAGACATTCTGATCGTGAAACAGGCTCAGCAGTATTTTGACCAGTTTTTTGACTTTCAGAATGTAAACAAGAAAGTATCGGAAGCATTTAGAGACAGTTGCATTTTCGACACGGGGGTTATCTACATAGACGAGGAAAACGCAAGGATAGAAAGGGCGCTTCCGTGGCAGGTTTATTTCCGAGCAAGCGAGATGACATACGGAAAACTCACGCGGGTGTACTACGAGCGCAAGGACTATCCGACAACGCTTTTGAGCGATGAAATCCGAAAGGAAATCAAGGACAAAAAGGAAATCAAGGACAAAATCGACAGTTACGACTATGTGACTTTAGGCTTGTACTATGACACAGTGAACCATATAAAGGCGTACTCAATACCAGAAATTCAGTATTTTAAGACAGTTGAGTACGAGGGTGCGGAAGTACCTTTCTGTTTCCTTCACTACAATTCACCGATTCACGGAGACTCAAGCGAGAGCGTCGTTGATATGCTCAACTCTATTCAGGTGCAGATTGATACGCTTATGGCTCGTGTATCGGACGCATCGCAACTCACGCCGTCAAGTATGTTCTTTGTGCCAGAAGGCTCAAGTGTGAAAATTTCACAGATAAGCAATCGAGCGGGGCAGATTATGTATTACCGACCTACACCGAGTATGACGGGAAGCCCTATAACGACCTTCACACCGAACTTCATTTCAAGTCAGTATATGCAGTATGTGGACGAGCTGAAGCAGACGGCTTATGAAATGGTGGGAATATCACAGTTATCGGCGATGAGCGCAAAGCCTACGGGGCTTGACAGCGGCGTATCGTTGCAGACTATGGAGAACATAGAAAGCGACCGATTCGAGACGCAGTTAAACCAAGTCATAAGGTGCTATGTCGACATTGCGAAAAAGTGCATTGACTCATTTCCAAAAGACAAGGACATCTTGCCAGAGGAAAAGACAAGGGAAAGTATCAAATGGGCGGACATTGTCAAGGAAAAAGATAAAATGACAATTCAGTTCAGTGGAGCAGACGCATTGAGCAAAGACCCTAGTGAGAAGCTGAAGCAGTTGCAGTTATTGGCACAGAGCGGAGTTATCCCGCAGTCAAGGATAGCGCAGTTCATTGAAATTCCAGACTTGCAGAGCGGATACAGCCTTACGAACAACGCAATCAATGCAGTTTTGTCAACGATTGAAAGGTGCATAAATGACGATGTATTCACGATTCCAGAGTTTATTCCGTTCCAGATGCTGAAAGAAGAAATCATCAACACTCAGCTTTCACTGACGGCGGCGGGGTACAAGAGGAATAAGGACGACATCGAGAAACTCAACAGGCTCTACGCAACGGCCGAGGAAATGGAGCAGAAGTGGGCGCTTGACGCACAGACCGAGGCGCAGGCGGAGGCGCTTGCACAGCAGGGAATAGCGCAGAATGTACTGACGCAGGAGGCGCAGATGGCGCAAGTTCCGCAACAGGGCGCACAAGTTCCGCAGGCGGTCGAGGGCAATCTTGATGTGAGTGCAGACGGTGCGCAAATGGGTAACTGGAACGCATAGGGGAGATTAAAGAATGAGCGTATTAAATAAAATTGTTAAAAGCAACAAGGGATATGAAATCGGACATATCTCGCACAGAAAAGACGGCGACTATAAGAAAGTCGGCAAAGACGAATGGGAAAAAGTAGAGAACGACACAGAAAAAAAGTTGAGAGATAACAAAGAGGAGAATACTCTCAATTTTTCGACGCCTCGAAATAACGGAATAGGTGGAGAGCCAAAAAGAGGGGAAACAGGCATAAAATGGTCAATATCAGATATGGACGATGATGAATTAGTTATAGATGATATATATGTTAAACCCGAAGATAGAAAAAAAGGTTTAGGAAAAAAACTAGTTGAATCGGCTTTAGAATACGCTAAAGAAAAAGGGTTCAAAACGGTAGGATTGTATGCAGAGCCTCAAACAAATGACGGAATGGATACAGGGGAACTTGTTGAATGGTATAGGTCGTTAGGATTTGAAAGCGACCCAGATGCTGATGAATTGATGACCTACGAATTGTAAAAAAGGCGCTTGAGCGTTTTGAAGTAAAAAAACTATTTAAAGTAGAGGGTAGAAAAATGAACGAAATGGAAAACATTAAGAAAATGATTGATTTTCTTCTTGAAAAAATTGAGAAGCTGGAGCAGACAGTAAACGACAACAAGGCGGACGCTGACGCAAAGATTAACGATGTGAACGCAATTCTTGTCGAGGAAGTAATCAACCCAGCTTCAGAGGCTGCGGACTGGGCGGCAAAAGAGGAGCGCTACGACGGATGGCTTGAGCGCAATGGCGAGAAACTTGCGCCTTATGCCGAGGACGCAAAACTTATCGAGGGCGATGACTACGACCTTGCAAGGGAAGTGTTCGACACATACGACGGAATGGAAGCAGAGGGCAAGCCGAGCGAGGACGAATACATCGACTCAACAATCGAGAAAATCTCATCGCACATTGAGAAAATCAAGGCGGCTTTCGGTGCTGACAAGGTTGAGTTAAAGGTTGACGAGAACGGCGAAATCGAGACGAAGATTGACGGCGAGACAGTCGACGAGGAGACAGTCGAGGAAGTCGTGGACGGCGAGACAGAGCCAGAGGAAAACCCAGAAGACAATGCCGATGACATCGCGGCTTTTGAGAAGGAACTTGAAAACTACAAGGGGTAATTTATGGAAGCGAACTATAGAATTACCAATTTGGTAGCGGATTCTATAAACGGGATAACCAAAATCGAAATAAACGGGAAAGATTTGCCCGTGGTAGGTGGGGAAATTGAGGAAAACAAGGTCGCCACAGTTGCACTACTTCCCATTTTTTCCGATAATCCGCCTACAATCGAGGTTACACCGACAGAAGGAAAGAGCGCAATGAAAAAGGCAACTGTCCAACTTGAAACGGGCGCTTGCAAAACATTCATGACATGGAAATCCGACAAAACAGGCGATAAATTGCTTTACCTAAATATAGGAAGTGTATTTGAAGAAATAGAAAGCAATCCTGAATATATACTGTTTCTCAATGAAGACACTGTAGACACTGGGAATATATCTATTGTAAGGCTTTTGGACATTTATTCAGACTTTACAAAAATAAGTAATACAAGTTTTTCTGTAAAAGATTCAGAGGAAACTCTTGTTACTTTTACGAAATACGACATGCCACATTAAATTTAATAAACACGCAAAAATGAAAAGGTGAAACTTTTTAGATTTGCGGTTTAGGATATGCCCTATAGACAAATGGGGTAATTAAACTAATGCTATAAGGGGAAAAATATGGCAATTTCTACAAGTCAGAGCATTCTCTCAATGCTCAAAGTATGGTACAAGGACGGCGTTTCAAACCTTATGTTCAGAAACTCACCGCTCTTGAACAAAATCGACAAGACAAGGGTCGAGGGTAAACAGCAGAACTTCTCTGCAATCTATGGCCGAGGTGGTGCGGTTGCGGCTCGCTTCACGCTTGCACAGCAGAACGCAAAACAGCAGACACGGAATGTAGAGTTTGAAGTAAAGCCAGGACAGATTTTTTCTGTTTACACGATGAACGGAAAGGAAGTTCAGGCTTCTTTGACAAAGCGCGGCGCATATATGAAGATTGCGGGCAACAAGATGTTCGCCGCTTCAGAAGGCTTCCGCAAGACAATGGCCGCTGCCGTTTATGGCCGTGGTTACGGAGAACTTTGTTTCATCGACGCAACACATAACTCGTCATTGACAACAATCGCAACTACAGGAACAAGCGTATGGCTTCCAACTGACGCGATTATGAAGATTGATGTGGGAACAATCCTTGATGTAAAGGCTTCTATCGCAACAGGCACAATCGTCGGAAGCGCAGAAGTTACAGCCATTGACGGAAACGATGTAACACTCGCCGCACAGACAAGCGCAATCTCAGTTACACCGGGAACACACATTTTGTGTTTGTCGGGTTCAGTAGACGCAAGCGGAAATCCACTTTTGCCAATGGGACTTGACGGATGGCTTCCACCTGTAGGAAACCGAGTCGGAGGCGGTAACTGGGACACATACATCGGTAACTCATTCTGCGGTGTTTCACGTGCAACAGCCCCGGACAGACTTGCGGGCGCATTCGTTGTAGGTGCTGCAAGCGAGAAATACTCTGTAACAGTTCAGAGCCTCTTGATGAAGTGCCGACGACAGGGTTCACAGGCAGACATCATCGTAATGAACGATGAGGACTTCCTCACACTGTCAAGAGAAATCGAGACGACAAACACATATTTCACACAGACTTCAACAAAATCAAAGAAAGAAGCTGCGGTGGGATTTGACAGTTTTGCCGCTTCATTCTCAACGAACTACATCGAGAACATCATCGACGACCCATACTGCCCGAAAGGAAAATTCTACATCCTCGACAGCTCAGCGATTGAACTTTTCAGCTACACCAACACAGAAAAACTTTCTGACGGCGTAAGTGGAAACAATCCTGGCAAGCAGAATCCGCTTGATATGGAGAACGAGGGCAAGGAAAACTCGCCATACGGCTTGATTATTGATGACTACATCAATGTACAGCCAGGAAGCGGTTCTGACGACGGCCCAGATGTAGAGGTAACATTGCAGTTCTTCGGAAGCCTTGCGGTAACAAACCCTAGCGTTTGCGGTGTAGGTATTTTCGACAACAACACAACATACATCGGTTATGGTGTATAATCAGTTTGTGAAGTAAAAAAGTAAGGGCGGGTTAAGGTAATTCTTGCCCGCCTTTTTTATGCGGACACAAAAAAAACCGGCTACTAAACAAAATTGGCCGGTGAAGTAGTCGGTTTACAGAAGGCAATGCTTGAAAGTCCTTAAACTTTCGACATAGATAATATAACACGCGAATTTATATCCGTCAAGGAGAAAATATGGCAACTAACGCAATGAAAATTCCTTTTAACTTCAAGGGGCAGATGAACCTAAATGTCAACCGAAATGAAATCAAAACTGAGGTAGAATTTAACAAAAAGAACGCGCCCGTTTTCGGTGGTGCTTTAAGTCCTCTATGGAAAAAGGATATTGCACTTGATGCAATCGAGCAGGAAGTTATTTTTGACAAGGAAGGTAATCAGTGGTCAATCAACGATAACAGTAAACTTGCCAAAAACGGAGTAGAAATTGCGGACAGTCCTACATTGTCTTATGCGTGGCGAGAAGATGACGCGGACAAGAATGTTCTTGAATTTATCTCTACTGATGAAATACCCGACCTTGACGCGGTTTATGACACTAAAGGCGGTTTCGTGCGGATATGGCAGAACATCGGAGATACAAGCAAGACTTTCGTAGACTTCGGTAATGCATACGAAACAAAGACAGTTCAGCTTGATGTAACGCAGAGCGACGACAAACAATATAAGTGGGCGGCGTCTTGGATAACAATGCAGATAACCTACGACGGCACAACATACGACACAGTGCGACCTGTACTCGTAAGGGCAGAAATTCTTACCGATAGCGTCAACTTAACATTTTTCTTTCCAGAGGGTGGCGATGATGTTCCGTACACAAGATTTTTAGACAGTGGAAATGCGGGAACACTTACACAGAGTGCGTCAGACATCGGCAAGTTTACACCTTTTGTCGAGTTTGGTGAAATCATAAACAAGTGGACTGACAACGGCACGACGAGAAATTCTGGTGTACTTGTCGGCACTGTATATTCAAGAATGGGACAAGGTTTAGGAGCAGTTAACGCTTTTACTACGCTTAGTTTCGGCTTTTCCTGGATAAGTGACGGAGTGTATAGAACATTCACAAGTGCGCAAGTATCTTACATCTTTTATTCTGTACGAGGTAAAAGATACACAGGCGGAAATACAACGCAGGCGGTAATAGTTCCGCAATTTGTATTAACACAGACACAAGGGGCAGGAGATTTTGTCAATTCGGCGACTTATACTTCTTCTTTCACTTTCAATATATCAAACAAATGGGGAATAACACACGATAATATAACTCCGCGAGTAAGTTGGACTTTGCTGCCAAAATATTTTCAGATTGCAGGAATAAGTCCTTCTGATGATTATAGTTGTACGCTTGTTACTGACCTTATGGGGTACGAAAATAAACCATTAACAATAGACACAACTATAGACGATTATTTAAAATCAATTGTAACAGACGGCTTTGGCGCACTAAGGGAAAAGTATGTAAACAAGGCAGCAGGAGTAAATGGAATAGATGTACTCATCAACAACGGTTATTTTGTCGGCTTTCATTCAATTTATGGAAATCTCATAACTGAAATGAACAATATTGACAACGACGAGCCTTTAGTTATCTGTGATAATGTGTTCAGCGCCCACATACTTGATGATACCGATGATTGTATCTACTACACGAACAATCAAGGCGAAAAAAAGAAACTTACAAGACAGGCAAGACAATCTAGAATTGTAGAGTTATATGATGACAGATACTTGCTGACTAATGCGGACAGTGAATTTAACGCTTATGATATTTTCAACAAAAAATGGAGCAAGTGGAGTAGCGATTGGAACAACCGCCTTGAATTTAAAGGAAATCATAGAACTTCAATACCGACGACCCAAACGCACAATAACGGCAATTATTCAGGCAGTGCGCTTACCTTGACAGTAATTGCAAGCGCGATGAATCCGAATTATGAAGTAACAAACAGTCCTTTTGTTTCGACAAGTTTTCCGCAGGTTATCGGTTATAGCGTAAATCTTTCGTACAAGGTTGAAAATATTACAGTAACGGACGACTATCAAGATGTAGATGTTTATTCATCAATAGCAGAAGAAAATGCTTTTGCTCTGTATAAGGGTAGTATTAAGGCGTTAGGTTTGTACACTTTCCGAACATACAAGACACTTCTTGACGGCTTGACCTATCCTACAGGCGATATTGTCTACTCGCCTTGTCTTTTGTCGCAGTTCGTAAAATCATATAACAACCTTGATTTTATCGTTTTCGGACAGAATTTTCTATCGACAGATAAGAGCCTTAACGCTTACAGATTGCTATATAATAATAATGCGATAATCTTAGGCTATATGCTATCTTCTATGATAGAAAATTTGAAAGCGGTTTTCGTTATTCAGACATCGACTTATATTGTTATCGGTGACAAAATCGCCTATGTAGCGTTCAACGGACAGAGCATATCAGGAATGACATTCTTGACCGACATAAAGGGGCTTGATTATCTTGGCGCGCTTCCTGATATGGCTTTATTCTATAGCGGAGTAAACCGAACGATTTATAAGTTTACAGGGGACGCAATTTTGTCGCCGTTCGTTGAAGCAAGCAATATCGCAAATATTCAATCAACTTTTTATCTTCCAGAAATTCAAGCGATAATCATATCAGTTAGTGAATTTTACGGCGGAAACCGTTCGCTTGTCTTCTTGCAGGACAATATGTTTGAAATCGACTACGGCGATGTAAAACGCGTACAGTACGATTCAAGTACAAAGTCGATTATCCTCACGCAGACGCTAAAAGCGGTAAAGATTGCGTTCTGTTATCCGATATTTACAGACTTTACGAGCGATAAAGTGAAGATTGAAACAGAGTTTATCGGAACAGGCAACGAGAATTTAAGCATTCTGTCGGCCTGGCTTATAAGGTTGTATCAAAGTGATATAATCTGTCCTACAGACGGAGAAATCACGATTAGACAGAATACAATCACCGACAAGGGAACGCAGGTTGAGGAAAAGAAACTGAAAATCCACAAGAGCGATTGGGATAAGGTAACGGGCGGATATTACTTCCGCTATCAGCCGCAATATCAGCGTGGCGTCGGCTTTCAGCTTGAAATAGAAAGTGATTTTGCCATTCAGTCGATAACGGCAGAAATAGCGCAGGACACTACGCAGATAGCGAAACATAATATATAATGAGGTTTGTATATGATAGCAGTAACAGATAATTCGCCAAGACAGATTAACGCCGCTTTAATTGCGATAAAAAACGAAGTGAAAAAAGAAATAACGGAAATCACTAACGAGCATATAGAGCAGGTCGAAAGCAATATTATTGACGACTCCGCGACCTCAGCTGACAAGACATGGTCAAGCCAGAAGATTGTCAACGCAGGAATACCATTCGGAAGTTGCACGACTGCGGCGGCAACGGTGGCGAAAACAGTAACGGTAGCACCTGCAGTAACGGCACTCACGGCGGGAACGACTGTAGCGGTCAAGATGACGAACACGAACAGTGTGGGAAGTCCTACACTGAATGTCAACGGCACGGGGGCAATCGCAATCAAGCGGTACGGCACGACCAACGCTGGAAATAACAACAGAACCTCGTGGGGGGCGGGGTCTGTTCAGTTGTTCACTTATGACGGCACTTACTGGTGCATTACTGATTTTTGTCAGAACGCAGAATGGGCGGCTTCGGCGGGAGCAACAGGGCATATCATAGCGTCGTTCGCTACATCTGCTCCGAGCGGCTACCTTGCGTGCGCTGGTGCGACTGTCAGCAGAACGACATACGCTGCGTTGTGGTCTTTCGCTCAGAGTAACAACAATGCGCTTATCAACGCAGGACTGTTCGGAACAGGTGACGGCTCAACAACTTTTAAACTTCCTGACCTCAGGGGTAGATTCATCGAGGGAACACCAAGCGGTGGCACTTTAGGAGCAAAGATAGCCGCAGGATTGCCAGAGATTCAAGGAGTACTTGCTTTAGGTGCAGGAAGTGTCAATGTATACCCTTCAACTTGTAATGGCGTATGGACTGGAACAAGCGAAGGTTGGGGCGGTTACACTGGTGGTGTTGCGACAGGATACTGCAGAACGACATTTCAGTTTCACGCTTCTAATTCAAATTCGATCTACGGAAATTCCACGACTGTTCAACCTAGCGCAGTTAATGTCAATTACTTCATCAAGACATAAGGAGAATGTATGACAAGAGAAGATATGATTTTAGCGGGACTTGAGTTTCCTGCATACAACGAAATAATCGAAGATGGAAAACTCATCACGCTGTCAGATGCAGAACTGATGGAAAGAGGATTGCTGCCAATCCCAGACGGCAAAAAATTTGAAAGCGGAAAACTTATCGATAAGACGGAACTTGATAAACTTCTTGAGCCTTATGGTGGAGAATTGCCGCAAGATATGAAGATTTTCAATAACAATGTCGTTCCTAAAACACCAGAGGAACTTTACAGCGAGGGAATTTGGTCAAAAGAAGATTGGGTCGAATATCAGAAATCAGAGCAGATAAACTACCTTTACTCGACAGATTGGGTAGTCATCAAGACACTTGAGGCACAGTTGAGTGGCAAGAAATCAACTCACGACTATTCAGACATAATCGCAGAGAGGGAAAAGGCAAGGGCTAAAATCAATGAGCTTGAAGAAAAAATAGAAACTGAAAAAGGAGGTCAAAGATGAGTAAAAAGACTTATTCACTCGTAATCGGAATTACGGGAGCGGTATGCGCTGCGGCAAGTGCCATTGTGGCATTTTTCGACCCGGCGTACACAGCGGCAATCGTTGCTTCAATCGGCGTGGCTAATACCGCAGTTGATGAAATCTGCACATTGTTTTTGCAGAAATAAAATAATTGAGTCGCATAAACCGCCGTTGGCGGTGCGAGGATAAAACTTTTATTAACTTTTTTGTATAACTGTTAGTCCAGATGGACACCTGGAGGGCGACACGAAAGCGGAACAACACCACCGCGGAACTAAGTGCGAAGCGCCAAAAAAAGCCTTTTATTCTTGACAGACTAATCAAATGACACTAATATATAGACATCACAACCCTATTGTGAAGTCCACCTATCTGAGGTGCAATGCCTCTAGGTGGCATACTTTGTTAACTCCATTATTTGTTTCTTAACCGCTTGCTTTTTATAGTGCAGGCGATTTTTTTATTTCCAAGCTCATTAAAATAGGCTCATAGACGCGAATAGAAGCGTTTTAAGGCTACCTATCATCATAAAACGACAAATTACACGACCGATACAAAAAGGGCGCTAAAAACCCCCATTTTCCGCATATTTTTATTTGTCCGATTCAGCCTAAAAAAAACGGCATTATTTGTACACTTTTAGTACACTTTTTCTCTTGACTTTAAATCAGAACAGATTTATATTCTGAATTGTGGAAACTATAAAAACTCAACGGAAATAGATAGCCTTATTCTTGCCATTTAAGCGTTTTATTCTGTTGGCGCTTTTCCACAAGTGGCAGGAATAGGGCTATTTTTTTTCTCGTTCGTCGGTAAGCGATTGAGTAGACGGCAGGGGCGGGGAATTAACAAGCGGTTACTGTGGGAACTTTGCAAAGCCGCAACATTCAGCGAAAGGCGTAGTGTGCAGAGCGTTCGTGCAAGAATGAGATGATACGCCGATGTGGGAGATTGCACTCTATCCACACCCGAAAGACTGCGTGGGGCTCCCGAAAGGAAGAGACAGAAAAAAGCAGATAGAGGGTATAAAAGCAAGCATACAGACCTTAGCGCCTGTAGGGCTCACTATACCCTCAGAGCAACAGAGGACCGAAGGAAGATGATACTTACTAGAGATAAGATAAAGCAAGGGATGAAGAATGGTCTAGGGTTATCAAGGAAGCAAGCAGAAATACTTGATATAAAGTATCCGATAAAGAAAGGTTGGATTGATAACCTAGAGGGAAAAGAAATCAGTGAAGAACAGTATCAGAAGTACATTGAACTTAGAGATGAAATAAAGGTAGTACACATTAAACCTTCAAAGAAACAAAAGAAGAAACAAACAGAAAGATTTAAAAGAAATTTTCTTGATGTAAATTCTAATTATTGCAATTCAAAAACAACACAAGCAAAAATAAAAAAAATAAAATATGCTGATTTAAGATTTGACAGAAAAGAAATTGTTAAGAGCATAAGAAAAATGCCATATCAAGAATTTTTAAAAACGCCATATTGGAAAGCAATATCTGCCTTCGTAAAAAACTCTAATGGTTGTAAATGCGTTATTTGCGGAAAAGAAAGCCGACTTGATGTTCATCATACAAACTATAAAAATCACGGAAACGAAATCAACAATATTGAGGATTTAATTCCATTGTGCAGAGAATGCCATAGAAAGGCGCACAATATAGTGCCAGGGTAGAGAAAGAAAAAGAGTTTAGAAATAACAGTCAAGGAATGTGAAATTGAGATATTCAGAGCAGAGAAAGAAAAAGACAGTTGTTAAGTATTTCTTAACAAGTGAAAGTTTAGTAATACTGAAAGACTTCTGGAAATAATTCTAAAAAATAATAGAAATAGTATTGACATAAAAAGAGATTAGGTGTATTATGTGAGTAAAGATAAGCAATAGGGGGCTTAATATGATTATCACAAACAAATTAGGATTGCCACAGGCATTCATCAACGCATTGAACAACACAAGGCACAATGCAAAGGGCGAGTATTCAGCAACAACGCTTCTCAAGGGCGGTTGCGAGGTAATGCTTACAGACCGACATTTTGATGAAATAGAGATTGATGTGTCGGAGCAGGTTTGGCAGATTTTCGGATCTGCGGTTCACGCAATCTTTGAAAAGGCTGGGATTGAGGGGTTCACCGAGGAAAAGTTTTCTGTCAATGTCGGAAAATCAAAAGTCAGCGGACGAGTAGACCTTTACGATTTGGAAAATGAAACTGTCTACGACTGGAAGACGGCTAGCGTTTGGAAAACGATTTACAACGATTTCGATGACTGGGACAGGCAGGGCTTGATTTATTCCTGGCTTATGAAGCAGAACGGCTTGAATGTTAAGGAAGTTGTTTTTGTCGCTCTCTTGAAAGACCATAGCAAGAGCAAGGCAAGGATTGACGCAAGTTACCCGCAGAGCCCTACAGTCGTTCATCGTGTTGAAGTTACCGAGAAAAGGCTTTCGGAAATCGAGGAATTTATCAAGGCGAAGGTTGCCGAGTTCGAGTGCGCGGAGAAGTTTTCTGACACAGAATTGCCGCCGTGTTCTAAAGACGAAAGGTGGGCGACTGATGACAAGTATGCCGTTATGAAAGAGGGAAGGAAAACGGCCGTGAAGCTGTTCGACGATGAAGAGAGCGCGGAGAAGTTCATCGAGGAACAGGAAAAGGACAAGGATAAACTAAGCATTGAGAAGCGAGACGGTGAAAGTAAGAAGTGCCTCGACTACTGCGCGTGCAGGGAATTCTGTCCGTTTTGGAAGTCTATTTGCGCCGTTGGCGATTGAATAGAAACCTGCCGTTGGCAGGATAAAGAAAATTAATAAGGGGAATCTTACTTAATCCTTTGTTGACAGCCCGGAAAGACGGGCGCAATTTCGTAAAGGAATAGATTGTGACGGCGGGGAAAGACCCGCACCCCGAAAGGGGTTAAAGTAAAAGGGGAAAAAATGAAATTTATTCAAGACAAACAACCGTTCAATTTCTATGACAACGGATACAAGGCGGGAAGATGCTTCATATGGGTGGAAGGCTACACGATAGACACAGTAGAGGCGAAAAAGCAGCTCAACAAGGCTAAAAGATACATCGCTAAACTTGAGGAAGGCTTGATGGGAATTGAAAAGGGTTTAATCGAGGTGGCAAAATGAAAATGCTTGAAAAGGTTGTAAAGAGGTATCTTGAGCAGGACGAGAACACAAGGGGGAGCGATGACATTCTGTACTGCGAGGTCATCGAGGGGTTCTTCGGCTACAGTCTGGACGACTTGAGCGCAAAGACTTTTCTTCTGAATTACAGGAAATGCAGACTACCGACAGTCGAGACAGTGGGAAGATGCCGAAGGAGATTGCAGGCGCAGTATCCAGAGCTGAAGCCTACTCACGATGTAGAAGTGGCGCGTCGCAAATGCGAGAAAACTTTTTTCGATTATTCGCTGAATTTGTGAAAAATAGTATTGACAAAAAGTGCGTGCAATGTTAGAATGTAGACATCATATAGCAATAGGGGGTTCGATATGAATACAGTAACAATCACAAAATCAAGCGTTCCGCATTATTGGGACATTAGGGTAAATGGTCGCCTTGCTGGACAAGTGCGAGGAACAAAAAAAGACGCTGAAAAATACGCTGCTAAATACAGATAAGACAAAGGGGCAAAAGCCCCGAAGGGGACAGAGTATGTTTTCAATGAGTTTTTTACTTGGTTATGCCGAAGAACTGGCAAAGGAAAAAAGAAAAGACAAGTTTGAAATTCTGCTTGCCGAGATTAGAAAAATGGCAGCAGAAGAAGAAAAAGAGTTTGACGAGATGTGCGACAGTCTCGCCAGTGCGTAAAATAAAAAGGCGGGGCAACCCGCCAAAGGGGTTTTTAAATGAACGACTTAAACAGTGTTACAATCGGTGGAAGAATCACAAGCGATTTGCAAGATAGACAGGTTGCGTATTTGCCGAACGGAACTTGCGTTCTTGATTTTTCAATTGCGAATAATAAGAGCGTGCAGAAAAACGGACAGTGGGAAAATGAATGCAGTTATTTTGACTGTGTTATTTTTGGAAAGGCAGCAGAAAATTTGAAAAGCAAGATTCGAAAGGGTTTAAAGATTGTTATTATCGGCAGGCTTGACCAACAGTCATGGACAGATAACAACGGAAACAGAAAAAGCAAAATAAAAATAATCGTCGAACATTATGACGCAGAAAAAACAAGCGATATGATGAATAATTACGGAGGTGGAGAATGGCAATAAAGGCGAGAAAAGTTTCTATTTACCTTCGTGAAGAACAATTGCAATGGTTAGACGCCAAAAGTAAAGTTGAAGGTGTAAGTCGATCGAAGTTTATTGAGTGTAAAGTTTTTCCTGAGGAAATGCGGGTTATTGAGAAAAGGGCGGGCAGACCGCGGAAGGAGAAAACAGAATGAATGTATACGAGAAATTAAACGAGGCGCGGATAAAGTTTCAGAGTGCAAATGTCAAGAAAAGTGGAAACAACAAGTTCGCAGGCTACACTTATTACGAGCTGGCGGACATTCTGCCGTTCATCAACCAGATTGCGAAGGAACTGAAATTTACCTGCGTGGTGTCGTTTGGCACTGATGTTGCGCAGCTTGAGTTTATCGATTTGGAGAAACCGACAGAGAAGATTTGTTTCTTGTCGCCGATGAGCAAGGCGGCGCTGAAAGGCTGTCACGAGGTGCAGAATTTAGGCGCGGTCGAGACTTACATAAAGCGCTATCTGTATCTGAGCTGTTTTGAAATCGTTGAGAATGATGCGCTAGATATGACGATGAACCCCGCCGATGCAAAAGGCAATAGCGGCAACAGTTACAACGGCAATAATGGCGGGAACAATTACAACCGCGGAAACGGCTATAACAACGGAAACAATGGCGGCTATAACGGCGGCAACAATTACAACAATGGGAACGGTTACGGCAGATGAAAGTGATGTGCCGAGCGCAACTTACGGATTCGGGGCTTGTGCTTCTGTTTCCGTCGGTTAGCGTCAGAGACGAGATGACGCGCTTGTACAGGGCGGTGGGTGAGAAGTTCGGCGGCTATATTGTTGCAGAATTGAAAAAGCCGTACAACTCGCGGACTAATCAGCAGAATAAAATGTTCTGGGCGATTGTCCAGATGATAGCCGAGGACACGGGCGCGGATTTGGACGACATAGAAACAGAGGTGAAAAAGCGTGCGATAAGGCGCGGTTATCCTTATGAGGTGAACAAACTAACGAACGAGCCGAAGCCAGTTTCTATGTCGACAGTCAACACAGTTGAGATTGGCTATCTGATAGACGAAGCCGAGCAGTTGGCGGCGGAATTGGGGATAGTGATAGAGCCTAGAGTTAGCGGCGAATATGCAATTTTAGGATAAAGGGGGTAGACAATGGAAGTAATCGAAGAAATCGAAAAAGTGCTAGGTAACAGTAAACTAGGCACAGACACAAAAAAATATTTTGAAGAACTGTCAAATTTCGTCGATTGGTTTGCACCGAACGAAAAAATGAACGAGTATTTTCAAACAGTCATATTGCTTCTTTTGGAAGAACGCATAGAGGAAACCGAAAAATGACGGACGCACAAAAAGAGCAGCGAGAAAAAGCGATTGAAAGAAGTGGCGGATATTGCGCAGTATGTGGTAAGCCCTTGAAGTACGGCTCTATTCAGTACGCGCACGCAATAGGAAACACGCAGGTCAACCGCAAGAAGTACGGCAGTTTCTTCATCGACTCCACTTTCAACGGCGCAATGGTTTGCAGTTTAGAGTGCAACGCGAAAGTAGATGTCGGGAAAAGCAAGGGCAAAATCCTCGACAAACTTGCGGACATTCTGATTGCTGAGATAAAAACTTCAAAAATTCATAAAAATAGTATTGACAAAAAGTGCGTACAATGCTAGAATGTAGACATCATATAGCAATAGGGGGTGGGTGCAATATGACGAAATACGAATTTTATTCCAGGCAGATTGAGCGGGTGAACGGCTTGTATGACAAGGTAAAAGACCATTTAATGGCGGTGTTTTACGAGAATGTTATTATAGGAATTAAATTTAGATTGCAAGAAATGAGCGTGGAGGAGGCAGAGAATGAGTTTTAAGGTTTACAAATGCGAGTGCGGAAACGATGTTACGGACTGGGTAGAAGGATGCGGTTATTGCAAGAACTGTTATTATTTCGCAAGGAAACAGTGGCTCAAGGAAAATCAGGAAGAAAATGATTAAAAGGAAGGTGAGAAATGATTGGATATAAAGCAACAGATATGAACGGTTGTTGCCGTGGATTTAAGTTTGAAGTTGGCAAGACCTATACGAAAGATACGCCGAAAGAAGAATTAAAATGTTGCACTGATAAAGTGTTTCATTTCTGCCGAGAACTTTTTGCAATCGAAAAAGAAAGTGATTATAAACTTTCTGAAAGCAGATTGTTTGAAGTTATTGCAGGCGATTATGTAAGAAGCGGTAATAAGTATGGAACTAACTCACTTACGATACTTCGAGAGATTGTAGGTGAAGAAAAACAAGAGTTTCTTAACAGTGGCAATTGTAACAGTGGCTGTTGTAACAGTGGCAATAGTAACAGTGGCGATTGTAACAGTGGCAATAGTAACAGTGGCTGTTGTAACAGTGGCGATAGTAACAGTGGCCATAGGAACAGTGGCAATTGGAACAGTGGCAATTGTAACAGTGGCGATTGGAACAGTGGCAATAGGAACAGTGGCAATAGTAACAGTGGCGATTATAACAGTGGCAATAGTAACAGTGGCTGTTGGAACAGTGGCTGTTGGAACAGTGGCTGTTGGAACAGTGGCTGTTGGAACAGTGGCGATAGGAACAGTGGCAATTGGAACAGTGGCAATTGGAACAGTGGATTTTTCAATTCTAATGAACCATTTGTCCGAATGTTTAACAAAAATACAAAATTAAAAAGAGATGATGTCAAAATTCCTTCTTGGTTTTATTTTGATTTGATTGTATGGACATCTTATGATACGGCTACAGATGAAGAAAAAGAAACTCACAAACAAGAAATAGAAATAAGCGGCGGATTTTTGAAAACACTTGATTATAAGGAAGCGTGGCGATTGGCTTGGGATAAAGTAGGTAAAGAAGAACACGAAAAACTTCTTAAACTTCCTAACTGGGATAATGAAGTATTCAAAGAGATAACAGGCATAGATGCAGAAGCAGAAATTGCAAAGGAGTAGTTCGGAAAGACCAAACAAGTGAGGGAAAGAATGACAGTCAGTTTTGAGTATAAAGATAAGATTATCGCAAATGCTGATTTAGCACAAATGCCGAGTTATGAGGAAATCGTCAAAATATGGGGCAAAGAATACAAGGTTTTTGACTTTCGGCACGAGTTAGAAATCAAGCAGAAACAAAGCGGTAAAAAAGTAGTGATGGAAAAGAACATCTGCGAACTTATAGATGTTGATGATTAGGTGGTGGGAAAAATGAAAACTTTTTTTACTTTGTATGTTGTGCCGATTATTGGAGTTATTGCCATATCGCTAATAATGGGTGTGCTATTGGCGATAGTGTTAAATGTACTGATATTCGGAGAAAGGGAACACGCAGAAAAAGAGGATAAAAATGGCAAGAGAATTATTGATAATTGACGGTAAATGTTATGAAATAACAAATTTAGGGTGGAATCCTAAACAGTTGAATCCTCAAGTAAAAGAAATGTGTAAAGATAAGGATTTAAGGGCAAGAAGTTATTATGTGAAGAAAAATAGTAATGATAGAAAAGGTTATACATTAGAGCAACTTGCTAAAAAATATGATTTGGGTACACTTGATGATAAATTGTGGGAAATTATTGAAAATGAATATGAGTCTTTTCAAGTTGAGGCAGATTGGAATAAGGAATTTCCTGAGAGTGGAAATATAAAATGGGAGGATTAAATTATGCCCGTTCAGAAAGTAATTAAAAATGGAAAAGTGGTTGGTTATAAATGGGGTGAAAAAGGCAAGGTGTACAAGAAAAAGGAAGATGCTGAAAAGCAAGGCAGGGCAATAAAGGCAAGTCAAAATAATTTTAATCAGACTGATCATGTTATTGACTTGTTCGCACAGATAGAACGAGCCTACGAACGCAGAACGCAGAACGCAGAACGCAGAACGCAGATTGTGCGTCGATTTTTGATACCATGTCAAGTGACGATTTAATCCTCGCGTTTTTTCCGTGCATTTATTTTGAAACGATGTCTTCGACACGGACTTTGAGGACGAGAACGGACTGTATGACGAGGCTCACTGGGTACTCAAAAACAACGACACGGACGAGTTCTCTGACTCCAGAATCCTGAGGACTTTCCTTGGTGTAGCGTAATCATCTGTGGCAGGGTTTTACCCCCTGCCCTTTTACAAGGAGTTATTATGACAGATGAAGAACTTAAACGGAAAGCAGAAGAATATGCAATAAAAGAAATTCCCTTTATTGAGTGCATAACTCAAAATGATTTAGAAAGATTAGTACAACAAGCCTATATCGCAGGAGCAACCGAAAACGGTATTCAATGGCACAAGGTTGCTGACGGAGATTTGCCGAAAGGAGAAGAATACGGTAAAGATAGTATTCATAGAGATATTTATTTGAAAGACCGTTACGGAAATCTTTATACAGGTAATTATTTTCCCAAAGATAATACTCACAAAGAAGATTGTTTTGCAGTTGAATATTTGGAATGGGGTTTTCAAGGTTCACAATTTTGTAAGAAAGAACAGATTGCGGAATGGTGTGAAATCCCACAGTAAGGAGAGTGAGAAAAATTCCAGGACATCAAAAAAATCTTTATGTATCGAGGTGCAACAATCTTGAGCAGCTGCTTTTGTTTTAACCGAAACTCAATAAGACAGAGGAAACTTAAAAGGCGCTATATGGCACTTGAGAAGCCGAGCAATGTAGCCTTGCCGTATATGACGGAGAGCGACATAGTTTACCACAAGGCGGATGTGTGGGCGGTGCTTGAGAACGACAATCAGAACATCATCCTTTTTGCCGAGAAAACGCCGAGAAAGCACCGAAAGAACATTCTTTACTATGTGGCGGATTTTTTGATTTTTCTGCGGAAAAGGTGTATGATTGAATACTGCCAGTGCAAGGGGAGAAAAGACCGATACGACTTTTTCCAGAGGATTTACGGGCCAGATTTTCTCAAGGTGCGCGAGCTGGTGGACGGCGAGAGCCTTTACTACATTCACATATCAGATGAGGCGTTAAGGACTTCAAGGGTGATTAAGAAACAGTGTACACGACGGATGATTTTAGGGAAGCGCAGGAAGCGTGGTTGAGGACGCAGGATGCTAAGGCGTGGGAGACGATGTTTTTCTGCGTAAGGCAGTATTGCGAGGTGTCGGCGTTCTACATAACCAACGGAACTTTCTCAAGAAGCGATGTGAAGGACTATGCACTCAAGGCGTGCGTCAATATTATGGCAAGGTACAGAAAGCCGAAAGGATACTTCATCCGCTATCTTCCGACAGTATGTAGAAACGAATGCGTAAGTCAGATCTACAGGGCGCAGGAGAAGTTCGAGCGTTCGGCGGTAAACACAGATGATGACGAAAAAACTATTTAAAACAGAGGGTAGATATATGGCAGCTTTTCAAAACATTTTGAGCGCTTTAAGCGGAAACAAGAATACGCAGGCAAGGGAAGAAAGAAAACTTCAGTCATCGATTGAAGAGCAACCGCAGATGAGAAAGCAGTTTGAGCGGGTGGAGCGTGCGGAGAAGAAACTTGCAAAGGGAAAAGGCGGAATCGATTTTGAGAATCCGTGGTCGAAATACTTCGTCAAGAAATCGGAATTTGTAATACCAGAGGGCAAGAAGAGCGCAGAGGCTACGGCCATGACTGTTTCAGATCTTAAAAAGCAAGGTATAAGGCAGAATGCGAAAGACATAGAATCAATGTATATGCCTTCAAGTGCCATTCAGAAAATCCGATATAATCCGAAAACAAAAAACCTTTACATAAAATTCACGAGCGGGGATAAGGAATATCTCTATCCAAATGTGCCTGAAAGCGAAATCAGAAAATACCTTGTGGCAGATTCAAAGGGTAGATACAACTATCACAAGATTAGACCTAAGTATGCGGTAAGCAAGGAAGAAGCACTTAGAATTAAACAGGAAAGCAGAAACAGATGAGCGAGCTGAAGAAAGCCATAGAATACTATCGGGAACTCAAGAGGGAAGAAAAGGAAAAGAAAAGACTTATATCCTCGAATACTAATTTCATTCTTCTTGAGAACCTCATACAGAGGTGCAACGAGAACGACAGGCTGAAAGTTACAGTGTTCTTAAAAGACGGCGGGCGCATTGAACTTCAGACAGTGCAGGAAAAAAGAAAGACTGCTCCGAGATTTGACGGCGTGGACTATATAGAGGTGCAGTAGTGCCAAAAATT
>Ga0265298_10002111_pt1 | contig 28368 bp, 23 predicted proteins | sample AusTroGonzalo_MG_3_FD_193486 | JGI IMG/M metagenome (GOLD analysis project Ga0265298, IMG submission 193486) | Bovine rumen microbial communities from tropical cattle in Woodstock, Queensland, Australia - Gonzalo_01 | ecosystem: Host-associated > Mammals > Digestive system > Stomach > Rumen ...
GAATAGTCCGACCGTTCGAAAAGTTCGAGACTCGCCACTCCGGCCGCGCAGGCGAGCGGGTTCGCCATGTAGGTGGGGCCGTGCATGAAGGCGGAGGGCGAGCCGTTCGAGATGACGGAGGCCACCCGGTCCGAGGCGAGCGTGGCGGCGAGCGTGAGATGTCCGCCCGTGAGCGCCTTGCCTACGGTCATGATGTCGGGCTTCACCCCGGCGCGTTCGTGCGCCCAACGCGGACCCGTGCGGTAGAGTCCGGCCGCGATTTCGTCGAACACGAGGGGGATGTCCAGTTCGTCGCACACGCTCCGCATTTCGCGCAGATATTCGGGGCCGTAGAAGTTCATGGCGTTGGCGGCCTGGAAGATCGGCTCGCAGAAGACGCCTGCGATTTCGTCCCGGTGCGCCTCCAGCTGCGCGCGGAAATTCCAGTTCGCGAGGTTGCCGTTCGGCATGTCGGCGAAGAAGTGCCGGGGCATCATCCCGGCGAAAAGCGTATGCATGCCGTCGGGGTCCGAGAGCGCCATGGCGCAGGCGGTGTCGCCGTGATAGCCGCCTTTGAGCGCCAGGAGCCGGGTGCGGTGCTGGCGTCCCTTGGCGTGCTGGTACTGGAGACACATCTTGGCGGCCACCTCCACCGAAATCGACCCGGAATCGGCGAAGAACACTTTGGAGAGCCCCTCCGGCGCGAAGTCGGCGAGCTTGCGGGCAAGCGTGATGGCGGGATCGTGGGTGAAGCCGCCGAACATGACGTGGGAGAGTTTTTCCGACTGGTTGCGTATGGCCTCGACGATGTGCGGATGGTTGTGGCCGTGCGCCACGCACCACCAGCTCGCCACCGCGTCGATGAGAGTGGAGCCGTCCGCCAGCACGAGCCGGGCGCCAGAGGCGGACTGGACGAGCCGCACCGGGGGCGGATTCTTGAGGCTCGCGTAAGGATGCCAGATGAAGGCGCGATCGTATTCGAGCGGAGTCACGGAAGAAGGTCCTTTACCAAGGGGATCTCGTCGAAACGGGCTTCGGGATCGTGGGCGCGGAGCCAACGCCGGAGGGCTTCGATGCAGTCTTGCCGATGGCGACGGTTCGCGCCGGGCAAGGTGCTCACGGCCACGCCATGCAGCTTCACGCCGGCGTTTTTCAGCACCTCCAAAGTGAGGAGCGCATGGTTGATGTCTCCCAGGCGTCCGCAGGCCACCACCTCCACCTCCCAGCCGCACCGGCGCAAAAGGTCGAGCGTGGTCGTAGTTTCGGTGAGCGGGACGAGGAGCCCGCCCGCGCCTTCGACTAGCGTATAGTCGTAGTTGGCCGCAACGGCATTGACGGCGTCCACCGCCTTGGGAAGGTCGAACGTCTTGCCTTCCAGCTGCGCGGCGAGGAGGGGCGAAGCGGGATAGCGGAAGATGGCAGGCGCGGTAAGGCCGAGTTTGTCTTCGGGGATGCTCTTCACCCCCATCAACTTGCGATGCACCTTCACGTCTTGCGAACGCTTGCCGCGATTGCCCGTTTCCACCAGCTTCACGGTGGCCACCTTGCATCCAAGCGGCATGAGGAAATGGCGCGCGAGGTAGCCGGTGGCCACCGTCTTGCCCACTCCGGTGTCCGAACCGGTCACGAAGATGATGCGATGCTGCTGGCCGGGCCGGGTTTTCATACGGTCAAGGTTTCGATTTTAAGCTCGTCCCGCATGGCCTCGGCGAGCGCCTTGATGCCGAAGATCTCGGTGTCGTAGTGGCCCCAGCAGTCGATCTTCATGCCCACGTTCTCGGCGGCGATCATCTCGCCCCACGAAGCCTCGCCGGTGATGAAGCGATCGCACCCGAGCGCCTTGGCCTCGACCGCGAACTCGCCCGCGCCCCCCGAGCAGACGCCCACTTTGGTGCCGTCGGGCGCGGTGCCCACGCAGCCGATCACGTTGCCGTGATAGCTGAAGGCCGGACGCACGTGCTTGAGCTTGAGCGACTTGGCGATAAGCGCGTTGTGGCCGAGTTTGGGGTGCGCGTCCAGCGGCAGATGCACGGCGTAGAGCGCGAGGTTGCGGTCGATCGCGGCCTGCACTACGGCGAATTCGCTCCCCACGATGCGCTTGATGCCGCCGCCCCAGCTGATGCCGTGATGCACCACGAGGAGTTGCGCCCCCGCCTCGCCGGCGGCGATAACGCTCCGGCGCGAAGCGTCCACCGCGAACGCCACGCGCTTCGTTTCGTCGCCCGTGCGGGCGATCTGGAGACCGTTGTTGGACACGTCGTCGAACGCTTTCAAGTTCAGCGTGGAGTCGAGCCAGTCCAAAATCTTTTTGATTTTCATCTTGATTTTTCCATGCGAAATATGATATAATATACGGCAACCATAAGGGGATTTAGCTCAGTTGGTTAGAGCAGCTGCTTTACACGCAGCGGGTCGGGGGTTCGAGTCCCTCAGTCCCCACCAACCTTTCATCCCACCATCTCCTCCAGGCATTTCGTCACGTCCGCCGGCAGTTCCACGTGTTCGGCCGCGCCGGAATCCATCAGCTGGGCGAACTTGGGGTCGATGGGCAGACGGGCGAAGCGCGGCAGCTTGAAATGGTTCGCCAGCGCAAGCGCCTTGGATTCGCCGTAGAGCTCGTGCATTTCGCCGCACTTGGGGCATTTGAAGTAGCTCATGTTCTCCACGAGGCCGAGGACGGGCTTTTCCATCAGCTCGCACATGCGCACGGACTTGCCGACGATCATCTCCACCAGTTCCTGCGGAGAGCTCACCACCACCACGCCGTCCACCGGGAGCGACTGGAACACGGTAAGCGGCACGTCGCCGGTGCCCGGGGGCATGTCGATCACGAGGAGGTCGAGTTCGCCCCAGTGGACGTCGGTCCAGAACTGCTTGACGCATCCGGCGATGAGGCTTCCGCGCCAGACCACCGGCTCGTCGGGGTTCTCGATGAGCATGTTGAGCGAAATGATCTTGATGCCGCCGGTGGAGGAGGCGGGCTCGATGCCCACTTCCGTCTGGAAGGTGCCGCCCGCGATGCCGAACGCCTTGGGCACGGAGGGGCCGGTGATGTCGGCGTCGAGGATGCCCACCTTGAGCCCCTTGCGCATGGCCGTCACCGCCAGCATGGCCGAGACGAAACTCTTGCCCACGCCGCCCTTGCCGGACGCGACGGCGATGACGCGCTTGATTTTGGAATCCACGTTGAGCGGAGCGGCGAAATCGGCCTTGGCCCGGGAGGCGCAGGCGCTGCCGCAATTGGAACAGTCATGGGTGCATTCGGACATCGTTTTTATCCTTCTTTCAAATGGTGGGGACGGCCGACAATAGCCGCCGGGTGTACGGGCTTCGGGGGCGTTCGAAGACGTCTTCCGCCAAACCCGAATCGACGAAAAGCCCCTTCTCCATCACGCAAATCCGGTCGCAGACGTTCTTGACTACGGCAAGGTCGTGCGCGATGAGGAGGATGGAAATGCCGAGCGTGCGCCTAAGATCGCGCAGAAGATTGAGCACGCGCGCCTGCACGCTCACGTCCAGGGCCGAAACCGGCTCGTCGGCGATGAGCAGATCCGGAGAACACGACAGGGCCCGGGCCACCGAAACGCGCTGGCACTGTCCGCCGGAAAGTTCGCGCGGATACTGGTCGAGCACGGCGCGGCTGAGTCCCACCTGTTCGAGCAGAGCTTCGGGCGTGACCGGGGGCGCGTCTTTCGGGCGGCCGATCTTGATGGATTCGCGCAGGGCCGCGCCCACCTTCATCCGGGGATTGAGGGAACCTACCGCATCCTGGAAGATCATCTGCATGCGCCGGCAGTTGCGCGTTATCCGTCCGGACGAAGCCCGCTCCAGCCCGATCAGCGTGCGCGCGATGGTGGATTTGCCCGACCCCGATTCGCCCACGATGCCCAGGATTTCGCCTTCGCCCAGTTCGAAGCTCACGCCGCGAACCGCCTCGAAAGCGCCGTAACGGACGTGCAGATCTTCAACCGACAAGAGCATGGAGGCACTTCTCGAATTTAACCCGCCGATCCAGCATGGCGCCGAACGCGTCGGCGATGGCGGAGCGGTAATGATCGTAGTCGATCCCGCCCGTCGCGCCCAGATGCTTCTTGGCCGCCACCGCGCGGTCGGGATCTTCGCTTTCCAGCTGCTCGAGGTGATCCCGGACGTCGTGGTAGGCGTCGCGCCAGGGGGTTCCCTCCGCCACCTTGCGCAGGGCGACGTCGGTGGCGAACACGCCGGGAACGAACGCCCGGCGGCATTGCTCCGGATCCACCTCCACGCCCTTCACCACCTTGGCGAGGATGCGCACCGTAGTGCGGGTTACGTCCAGCCCTTCCATGTAGAGGAACTTGGAATCCTGCAGATCGCGGTTGTAGCCGCCCGGCATGGCGTGGAGCATCGAAAGCGACGCGACGGAAAGCCCCAGCACCTGCGCGGCCTTGGAGCGGACGAGCTCCAGCACGTCGGGGTTGAACTTCTGCGGCATGATGGAGGAACCGGTGCAGTACTCGCGCGGCAACCGGAAATAGGCGAACTCCGGCATCGAAAAGATAATGAGGTCTTCGGCGAGACGCGACAGGACGGCCATCAACTGCGCCAGCGCCCCCAGCACGGCAGCCTCGCACTCGCCGCGCGCCATCGACGCCCCGAAGCAGTTGTGGATGGGACGCGCAAACCCGAGGAGCTTGGTGGTGAGTTTGCGGTTCAGCGGAAGCGGCACGCCATAGCCGGCGGCGCTCCCGAGCGGGTTCAAGTCCACCAGCCGGTAGGCCGCCTCGAGGTTTTCCAGCTGGTCGAGCACCATTTCCGCGTGGCCGGTGGACCACATCCCGACGGAACTGGGCATGGCGGGCTGGAGATGGGTGCGCCCGACGAGGGGCACGAGATCATGCTTGCGTCCGAGCGAAACGAGCGCGTCCATCAATTTCACGAGTTCGCCCGTGAGCAACAGAAGCTCGTCCTTCATGTGGAGGCGCACGTCCACCGCCACCTGGTCGTTGCGGGAGCGTCCAGTATGGACCTTCTTGCCGAGATCGCCCAGCTTTTCGGTGAGCATGCGCTCCACCGCCATGTGCACATCCTGGTCGTCCTCGCGGATTTCGAACTTGCCCGCACGGGCCAGCTTGACGATGTTCGCCAGCTCTTTGCGCACCTTGGCCGCTTCCGCTTTGGTGACGACCGGACGCTTGAGCTTCATCTCCGACAGCATGGTGACGTGCGCGGCCGTGCCCATGCAGTCCCATACCGCGAGGCGCAGGTCCAGCACCGGATCGCGTCCGACCGTGTAGGTGAGGATGTCGGCATCCACCCGGTTGTCGGTAATCGTCTGTTTCATTTGCCCAATCCTTTCAGCCTGGTCTCCAGCTCGTCGAGCATCGAGTAAAGCGCTTCGTCGTTGTCCTTGCCGGCGGCGAGCGACTTGAGAAAACCGCAATAGCCCTCCACCACCCGGTCCATCTCCTCGCCCCGTCCGCCGCCATAGGCGACAGTTTCCGTGATTTTGGTGAGCGCCGCAAGCCGCACCCTCGGATCGCGGTGCCGCACCTTGATGGCGTCGCGCAGGGAGAGCGACTCGTACTTGCCCGCGAACGGCCAGCGGAAATTGTCCGGATAAAGATACATCCGGGACGCGAAAATGCGCACTTCCGCCGCCAGGGGCACGCCCGGAATGTGCACCGTACGCATGATTTTGAGAAATTCCTCGTCGTCGATGGCCGATTCGCTCACGCCCTCCTCGCGCCAGAGTTTGAGTTCGTTCAGCTGGTCGCCCGCCCGCAGCCGGGGATCGATCGTCCGCAACGTCTTGCGCACCGTAAGCGAGTCGAGTTCCTCGCCTTTCACCGCGAGGAAAAATCCCCGCGCCACCGCGATCCGGAGCGCTTCGCGGTCGGAATAGGCGGGCGAAGGCAAGGTGATCTTGAGATATCTCTGGCCATCGCGCAGCTTGACGACACTCGTGACATTGGTTTCCGGCGTGCGCAAATCGCCCACGCTGATCACGATGCCGGGATGGTCGAACTTGCGTTCGTGGAGCCCCAGCCCCGAATACAGCGTGCGGCAGACGTCGGCCGCGAAACTGGCGATCGGATGCTGGAATTCTCGGCGCTGGGCGCTGTCGCAATCGGCATAGACCGAAACGAGTCCCTGGACCATCGTGACGGGCGGAGTGCGCATCCGCTCGATGATCTCCGCGCGGGTCAAGGCCAGAAAGAGGATTGTCGCGAACATCGTCATCAGCGGACCTTGAGCACGATGATGAGGAGGATCGGCATCAGCGAAAGCTGCAGCAGGATGAAGCGCATCAGCACCTGGGCGTTCGACCAGCCGAGATTCTTCTTGCAATGGTCGTGGAGCGGGAAACGGATGCGTTTGATGACGTTGTCGTCGCCGATTTCACGTCCCATCTTCTTCGCAAGGCGCAGGATCACGAGCTTGGCGAGTCCGCCGCCTCCGTTCATCAGCACGATGGGCGAAAGCGCCAGGATGAGGAAAGGATTGCCCGTCACGAGCACGGCCGCCCCCACCAGAATGCCCAGGAAGCGACTGCCGGCATCGCCCATCAGGATTTTCGACGGTTCCGCGTTGAACCAGAGATACCCGCCGAATCCGCCCGCCACCACCATCACGAGAATGGCCCAATTGGCCGCCTCTGGATTGCAGGGGATGAGGAAGTAGTGCGCCACCGGACGGTACCCCACCACCACATAAAGGAGAATCGCAAGGATGACGAGACTGATGACGGTGAGCGAGCCCGCGAGACCGTCCACCCCGTCCGAACAGTTGGTGGCGTTCATCGTGAACCAGAGGAGCATGGCCGCGAGCGGCACGTAGACGAATAGCGGCACCGTCCACACGCCCTTGAAGAACGGCACCCAGACGAGCGTGCCGTGTCCCTTGGCGAGGAAGAACGCGATCGCCACCGAGCAGACGGCGTCGAGGAGACCTTTCTTGAGTTCGCCCCAAGGAACGGCGCTGCGGTCGTCCAGAAACCCGAACAGCATGGCGAGGTAGACGAAGAGCAAGGTGAGCGAGTCCCAGATCCCCATCGGCACGAAGAGGATTATGACCGGCAGCACCACAAGCGTGACGAGGAGCCCCGCGCCGGTGGGTTTGCCCTTCGACACCATGCCCTCCTTGCCCAAGATCGCCTTGCCGTGATCGTGCGGGAGACGGTCCCAGAACCGGGGCAGGAGAACCGCCGAAAGCAACGCCGCCATGAAAGTGCCGCCCGAAAGGAGCAGGATGTGCGACGACAGCAGTCGCGCCGGACCGAAATACTGCTGGAGAAACTGCGAAAGATGGTAGATCATGGTTTGATATCCTTGTAGAAGACTTTTTGCAGGAAGAGTCCGTGCGAGGGAGCGGTTTCCACGCGGGCGGTGCGGGGAGATTTGCGCTCCAGCAGTTCCGTTACCGCTTCCGGCTTTTCGTTGCCCTTCCCCACCGAGAGCAGGAAGCCGGCCATCGACCGCACCTGTTTGTAGAGGAAGCCGTCGCCCCGGACGATGAAGACCAGCTTGCGGCCCGTCTTTTTGACGTCGAAGGAGAAGATGGTCCGGACGGTCGACTCCAGCTCGCGGTTGGGATTGGCCGCGAACGACACGAAATCGTGACGGCCCACGAAACGACTGGCGGCTTCGCGCATGGCGGCGAGATCGAGCCGGCGATGGCAGAAAGTCCAATAGGGCGCGAGTTCCGGCGGCAGGATGGGGCCTTCGTACACCTGGTAGCGGTATTCCTTGCCTTTGGCTGAAAGCCGGGCGTCGAAATCGGCCTTGGCGTAGGCGGCCTTCATGATCCTCACCGAATCCGGCAACTGCGAATTCATGGCGCGCACCAGATTTTTGGGCGGGATCGGCTTCGTCAGCGTGAAATGTCCCACGAATCCTCGCGCATGCACTCCGGCATCGGTCCGGGACGAGCCGTAGATCCGAACCGGCGCCCCCTCCAGATAGGCGAGCGCCTCCTCCACCACCTGCTGGATGCCGAGCGCGTTCTCCTGATACTGCCAGCCGGAATATCCCGTGCCGTCGTAAGCGATCGTAACCTTGTACTTGCCCATCACCTGAAAAGCCGCTTCAACTCCCCCGCCATGCGCTTGTCCGCCACCAGCACACCCGATTCCGACGACACCACGATGAGATTTTCCACCCCCAACACCTTGATCGGCTGCGCCTTGGCCACGATCAGGTTGCCGTTTTCGTCGTTAAGTTCCGGAAAATACTTCTCCACCGCGAGGTAGCTCCCCACGTCGTCCCAGCCGCAATCGGTCTCGACCGTCTTGACGTGCGGATATTTTTCCATCACCGCATAGTCGAACGAGATTTTGGGAAGCTTGGGATATTGCGCCTTGAAATCGCACCCGTCCGCGAACAGCGGCAAGAGCCCCGGCGCGTTCTCGCCGATCGCCCGCCTGAACGTGGAACAGGCGGCGATGAAGATGCCCGCATTCCACAGAAAGCCTTTCTTGATGTATGTCTTGGCGCGCCTAAGATCCGGCTTTTCCACGAACTTGCCGTTTTGGGGATCGATATAGCCGAATTGCGTGGACGGCATCGTGGGGCGGATACCCAAAGTGACGATGTCCGCGCCATTTTCCGCGAGCTTCGCCGCCTTGCGCACCGCCTGCCGGAACGCGCCGGGCTTGGCCACCAGCTGATCGGCCGGAAATACGCCGATCACGCCCTCGCCCGCAGCCGCCACGCCCATCGCCACTGCCGCAGCCGTGTCGCGCCGGCAAGGTTCGCCCAGAATATTCCCCTCCGGCAGTTCCGGGAGTTCCGCTTTCGAAGCGGCCAGAAGACTCTCGGCCGTAACCACGTACACATCTTCCGGGATTACAAGCCCCTTCAGCCGATCCACGCTCTGGCGGAGGAGACTCTTCCCTCCGAAAATGGATAGGAACTGTTTGGGCCGCTCGGGCGTGGACAGCGGCCAAAACCGCTCGCCCGATCCGCCCGCCAGAATGACGGCTTTGAGTTTAGTAGAGCTTCTTGCCATAGACGAGAATCTTGTGGAGGTGGTAAACCTCTTCCTTTGCATCCTTCGGCCGCCCCACGCGCACGTACTTGGCCTTCTTGCCGCCCACGTTGAACTTGAATTCTCCCTTGGGCTCGTTGGCGCTACCCACCTTTTCCCATGCCACGCCGTCGGTGGAAATCGACACCTCCATCGGGAGCTGGCGCGTGGCGTTGTAGCCGCTTGCCCGGTCGACCACCGTGACGCCCATGATCTCGCTCTCGCCCGGCAGCAACACCTGCGCCCACGCTTCCTTGCCCTTGTCGGTATGGAACGCGCTCATATCCGCGAAATCCTCCGCATTGAGCGCATTGCGGTAGCGGGTGGGGGAATCCCAGCCGCACGTGCTCGAAATCTGCAGGAGTCCGTCCGCCGACAGCAACTCCCCGCCGTAATCCTGCTTCGGATACGACTTGCCCGTAGACTTCGTGGCCTCTTTCTGTTCCAATGCATCCATCAGCTTGTACACCTGCTTGAACATGGTGATGTCGCCCGCCTTGGAGGCCGAGAGGATCATCCCCGAATAATCCAGACTGCACTTGTATTTTTTCGCGGCCAGTCCAACCGTCTTCAGATACCGCTTGTTGTCTTCGGCCATCAGATTTACGCTACCCCAGTTGATCGCCTGGCGGAAGAACGTGCGCGACCCCGCATAGGAAGCGAGCGCCGTGTCGAAAATCGTCCACTTCGCCTGCTTGTCGTCGCCGAACATTTTGGCGAGCGGATCCAAAACCGTCTCGTCGAGATAAATGTCTTCCACCGTCTTCGCTTCGTTTTCCTTCATCGCCATCAATCCCAGCTTGGCCGCCTCCAGCATTTTGCCCTTGTCGGCGTTGAACGAAGCAAGGTATTTGCGGTAGAGGTTCCACCCCAGACACGGCGCATCGGCGAACGACTCGCGGATGGTCGCGCCGAAATCGTCCCATTCCTCCCGGCTTCCCTTCTGGCGCAAGACCTTCAGCCAATCGTCGGCCGCCTGCCAGTTGCCGTTGCACATCTGCATGCTCTTTTTGTACTCGCCCTTCCAGCGCAGAAACTCCGCATCCATCCGCCGCTTGTTGTTGTAGTAACGGTTCAGTTCTTCCGCGGCCGCGAACTTGTGCTCGTCGCTCAGCACGAAATGCGCCGAAGTGTGTCCGGTAACCGAATACGCATGCCCCCAGCGGTTCTCCTTGAAATCCCAAAGCATGTACGCGCAGTGTCCCGGCTGGCCGGCGGTATAGGACCGGATGCCGTGCGCTTCGGCCCCGTGCGACCCGAACTTGGACAGCGCGCCGCACACGCCTCCCACCCGGTAACGCAGCTCCTGGACGTTCCAGCGATGGTTCCAGGGACGGTAATAGTCGCTGCCGTGCACGCTCGCCCCGAAACAGTTCTGGAGCCGGTAGCTGCACTCCCAAGGCAGGCCGTAATACTTGTCGCCAGGCACCGTGGCGAAATCGTGGATCCAGCGAAGCGATTCCACGTCCAGCTCGGAGTTCTGGCCGAAGTTGGTCACTTCGCGCCATTCGCGCACGTCCATGTCCTTGCAGGAAGAATGGAGCGACCCGTTCCGGTCCCATTCGCGGTAGCATTCGGCGATCTCCACCAGTTTCTCGTCGCCGAAATCATGTGCGTGGTTGAGCGCCAGCGAAGTGAGGAAGTTGCGTCCGGTCTTGGTGTCGCCCCAGCCGCCCTTGTCGTTCCAGTAGAGGAGATCGAGCACCTGCAGGCATTTGGCCATACTGGGCGTGGCGTGACATCCGTACGAGGTGATTCCGCCCACCGGACCCGAACCGGCGAACTGCTCCATCCAGTCCTGGTCCTTGAAGAATTTTTCCAGGAAAGCCTTGCCGCCTTCCTTTTCGCCGATATCTTTGATGGTCTGCGCACCCACTTCGCGCATGATGTAGCTTTTGACCGTGTTCGCATCCCGCTTGACGGCAGGAGCCTTGGTCTTGGTGGGCGCGGCAAAAGCCGCCATGCCCGCCGATAAAACGACAATCGTCAGCAGTTTTTTCGTTTTCATGGTTTGAAGTCCATCAAGTGTCCGATAAGCGACCTGACGCCGCGCCAGTAGAAGCCCAAATCGAAAAGATTGCGCACGTCCGTAAGCCGGTGCCACAGCGCCCCGGGCTGCAGGAACCCGCCGTAGACGCGCCGGACGGCAGCCTTGATTTCAGCCTCGCTCGCACGGGGTGTCTTGATGATGGCGCGGCGCATGTCGTATTCGTCCCAGTCTTCGGTCGCAAGTCCCCCGGACGCCTGGAGCGACTTGAAAAGCGGCGTGCCCGGATAGGGAATCGTCATCGTGCACTGCAAGGTCTTGGCCCAGCCTTTCGCAAGCAGCTTTCGCGCGAGCCGCACCGTGTTCTCCATCTCTTCCCGGCCCTCGTCCCGATGGCCGAACATGAAAGTGAGATGCACATCCAATCCGGCGTCATGCGCCCATTTGCAGCCATCCTCCACATCCTTGACGGTTATCCCCTTGCGGTAGCTGTCGAGCGTGGACTGGTTGGCGCTTTCCACCCCGAAGAGGACGAGACGGAACCCCGCCTGGCGCATAAGCCGGTAGTCTTCGGGTTTCAACCGGCCGAACCGCATATTGCAGTCGATCCTGAGCCGCTTGTCCAGTCCCCTGCTTATCATCTCGCGGCAGAACGTCTCCAGCCACTCCCCCGCCGGGAACGAACCGGAGTCGTCCATCACTTCCTTGACGCCGTACTTTTCAGCCAGCATTTCGATCTCGTCCACCACGTCCTTGGCGTCGCGCGTACGGTACCTCGGATAGAGCGTGGTCCAACTGCAGAACGTGCATTTACCGTGCCAGCAGTCGCGCCCGCTCATGATGTAGGTGCCGGGAGTACGGCGGAAATTGCCGTTCTTGTAGGCGTAAAGTTTCCAGTTTACGAGATCGCGGTCGATCCAAGGCGCTTCGTTCAGATTCTCCGCCAGTTCCAGCGGATACACGCCCCCATGCCGGTCGCCCGCGAAAAACTTCTTGAGCGCGAAGTCCCAATCGCCCCCGCAGACGACCGCATGCACGTTGGGCTTGGCGACCGATTCCTCCGGCAGCGCCGTCACGTGGTCGCCCACCATGATCACCTTGGCGCCGGCCGGAGCTTCTTCCGCGATCCACTGCCAATGGCGCTTCACGACCGGCGTTTTCGTTTCCACCACCACATAATCCGGCGCGAACTCCCGCAACCGGAGATTGAACTCTTCCCGGCCCATCCCAGACGCTATCCCGTCCAGGAACAGCACCTCGTGCCCCGCCTGCTTCAGCATGGTGGCGGCGGTGGCGGGAACGACCGGGAAAATATAAGTCGGACGCGAGAACCACTGGAATTGGCGGTTCTGCGTCAACAGCGCAACGCCACGCCCGCTTTCAAGCGGCGGATAGGCTATTGCGACCTTCACTTTTTACCACTTGTACCCTAGGCCCAGGATGTAGCGCACATCCGACCGCTTGCGTCCGGCCGAAGGGGCGGAATCGTAATTCCACTCGATCTTCGCGAGGAGGTCGAAATTGCCGTACACTTTCGCCCGGGCGCCCACGTCGGCTTCGACGGTGTACTGGTCCCAGTCGTGCACGGCCGGATCGTACGCGAGATTGTGGAAGAACTGGATGGTGTCCGAGAAATTGGGATCGAACAGCAGATGGTGCGCGTAGTGCACCGAGCAGTAATCGGCGTCGACGTCGGAATTGCGGTCGTTGTAGACGTTGTGCGTCCAGCCGAGGCCCAGCTCCTGGTTGAAGCTCCACTTGCCGGTAAGTTCGAATTCATCCTTGTCCAGCCACTGGTAACCGAGACCTGCGCCCAACCGGACGCGCGAGGACAGCCCTGCCATCGTGTCGCGCGTGTACTGGGCGTTTTCGTAGCTGTACACTTTCTGCGTCCAGAAGTGGTCGTGCTGCGCCTCCACCTCCCAGTTGTCCTTCGTCTTCTCGTGATCCCGGCGCGACGTGCCGCTGTCGGAATAGTAGTAGCCGAAGTCGGCGTTGAAGCGATCCTTCTCCCACCGGCGGTTGATGTTGGCGAGAACGGTGGCGCTATGGCCGTACGAATTGCCGCGATCGGCCTGGAACGCCACGCTCACCGATCCGTGCCAGGTCTCCTCCGCCGGATCGATGGCCTTCACGTTGTCCATATTCACCTTCTCGCCGTTCACCACGTACTCGCCGTCCTGCACGGTTAGCGGCAGCTCTTCCCGGCTCAGGTCGGAATACTGCAATACGTGCATGGCCTCGCTCTCGATCGAAGCGATGTTCTTGACGTCAATCTTGATTTCGCCGAGATCGTCCGACTCGAACAGGAGCTTTCCGTCCTGGATAACTCCGGCCTTGCCCGTAAGAAACGAGCCCGATTTGAGGCTTACCTTGTCCGCGAACGCCGCCATTCCCGCGATCGTCGCCAGCACCAATACTAGTTTCTTCATTGTCTTTTCCCTTTCTGTTTAAGCTTGCGGTTCCATCCAGCTTACTGCCAGCCCTTGATATCCGGACGATCCGATTCCCTCAACGCCCGGTTGCACGGGGCGAGTGCCGCCTTGTACTCGTCCTTCACGTTCATGAGGATGAGTCTCACGCGCTGGATATAGTTCTGCACGCCGGTCGGCGAGGCCGGGGCGGTGCAGAGGAGGAACGAATTGCGCCTAGCGAACCCGTTTACAGTGCGCAGTTTGCCCACCTCACCGGATGGGTTGCGGATATTGGCCAACAACTCGTTGGAAGCATTGATGAACGCGCCTACTTCGTCCAGAAACAACCCCTCATTCGTCAACAGCTCGCCTATCTTCTGCTTGTAGGCCGGATGGATTTTGGCCGCCTGATACCGGCCCATATCCTCGGTCAAGCCCTTCGATGCCTTCTCTAGATATTTCTCCATCGCCTTAATCGTCCGCTCGAACGAATCCAGCGTTTCGTTGTCCATCTGAGCGAGGTACGAATCGAGATTGCGCATTTCGCGGTCGAACGAAGGCGCCACCTTGCATGTTTTGGGGCTGGCGAACCGGTCCAGCCCGGCCGCCACCACAAGTTCGGAACCGGACGGCACGTCAGCTTCGCCCGTCCGGATTTTCTTCTCCGATGCCTTCATCTCACCGGCAAGCGTGCGGAACGAATCCCAAGCCAGATCGAAATCGTCCAGCATCTTGGTGAAACCGCGTACCTGGATCCGGCGATAGCAACGGTCGAGCGTGGAATAGCGTTTCGGCGCCTCGTTGCCGCGCATGCACATCAAAAGTTGTGTGATGCCGCTCTTGGAATTGGAGTCGATGGACGAAAGCACCTCGCGCATCTGGTACACCGTCTGCTCGCCTTCGTTGCCGTCCCGCGACCCCTTGGCACGCGTCTTGGTGTCGAGCGAACCGTTCGCAGCCTCCTGCAGCGCGTCCAGCAACGAACTTTTGCCCGGATCATAGGATGCTTTCCCGTTCAGCGCCGCCATCAGCGCCGAAGAATAGGTATCCACGCGGCCTATCAAAAACTCACACGCCTGGGTCATCTCCTCGTCGAAATTGGGCTTCGGCTCCGTTTTGGCCTTGCCTTCCGGCTTGGCCGGAGCCGCCAGCATGGCCATGGCTGCCACCCCCAGAACGAATAGCTTCTTCATGTCGTCATTCCCTTTCCTTTACGTCCTCAGAATCTCGGCTCGTAGTCTTCCACATACCACCTGCCGCCATCCCGGCGGATCAGTTTGTGCATAGTGGGCGTGCCCAACTGGCGTCCGTTGGGGTCGATCGCCTTCGACTCTACATCCGCCTCCTCCACCTTCTCGCCGGCGGCCTTCTTGAGTTCCTCCTTCTCGTCGTCGTCCAGGAAGAAGTTCTCCAGCTCGTTGCCGTCGTCGAAACCCTTGACGACCGTAATCTTGGCCGGGCCGAACGTGGCATGCACGTATTCCTTGTGGAAGCGCTCCTGGTGGAGATCCCAGTGATAGCGCATCAGATCCTGCGCCACTTCCGTCTGCTGCCGTTCGGGGTCGATGCAATCGAGATAGAGCGGATAGTTCTTCTCCTTGATGGCCGTCATGAATATCTCCATCAGCTTCTCGGGCGTCACGTCTGCCGGCACGCTCTTGACCGTATACCAGCCGTCCTTGATCGCCTCCACCTTGTCCTCGCCGGAGTAGCGACCCGTCTTATCGCCTGCCGAGTCTCTCGTGGCCACCACATGTCCCGGCACGTACAGCGCCACCGGCTTCATCACCCAACCCCAGTAGGCCGCGCCCGCCCCGTCTTCGCTCGGACGCGGATTCTCCATCGTCACGTTGTGGAATTTGGCGAGCACCGTCCATTTACGCACGTCGCCGAGCGTGCTGTCCACGTTGCGGCGATAGCGCTTCACTGCCTCATATGGCCCTAGCCAGTCCCTGCCGCCAATCGCGAGGAAGTAGTACCCCTCGGACGGCTTGCCGGACGCCACGAATTCGCCCGTCTCGCCGTAGAACTGGTTGGCCGGATACTCGATGGAGTCCAACACCACATACTTTCCCTCCAGATCATCCACCGTCACCTCGGCCGAATCCGGCGTGGGGAAGGCGCGCGGGAGCACCGCCTCGCCATATTCGGCAAGCAGTTTGTTCCACTCCTCCGCCGCCATCGCCGCGATCTGCTTTCTGAGGTTCTCTTCGTTGTTTTTGTAGGCGATCCACGCTTCGTCCACCTCGGAATAGTCGCCCTTGGACTTCTTGAGCGCCTTCTTCACCCTCCGGAAAAGCTCCTCCACCTCCTCGTCGCCGGGATATTCGCTCTTCAGGTTCTTCACCCGCTCAAGCGCGTCCTTCTGGCTCCGGTACGTCGCCTTCGCGCCGCCGCGCTGCCGCTCCACTTCCTGCTCGAACTCGCGCACATAGAAGCTGGCCTGCCCGATCTGACGCTTCTTCTGCGCTTCGTCGGCCTGGCTCCGTCCCGGCATCGCAATCGCCGCGCACGCGAGAACCGCCATAATCAAATGTTTCATGTCGGATGTTCCTTTTTGCGTTGAAATCAATCTTCGTCGGATTCGTCCGGATTCTTGAGCTTGATGCCCACGTCGCTCATAATAAGCGTCATCAACTGCTCCTTGGTGGGGTGTTCCACCTCGGCGATGCGCATGGCATGGCGCTCAAGCGCCTTCTCGAACTCGTTGCGCACCCAGCGTCCGTTGCCGAAATGCTTGTCCCGCTCCTTCGTCCGCACCGCAATGTACGCGTCGAGCCATCTTTCCACGTCCGCCGAAAGCACGTACTCGTTCTTCTTCGCCTGCGAGCGATAGATATCGGCCAGCTCCTTGTACGTGTAGTCTGGAAATTCGATGTAACGGTTGAAGCGGCTCGCCAACCCCGGATTGGTGTCGATGAACTCCTTCATCTCGTCCGTATATCCCGCCACGATCACCACCAGCCGATCACGATTGTCCTCCATGCGCTTCAGCAACGTGGCCACGCATTCCTTGCCGTAGCCGGAATCTCCCCCCTCGGTTATGGCATACGCCTCGTCGATGAAAAGCACCCCGTCCATCGCCAGATCAATCACCTTGCCCGTCTTGACCGCCGTCTGCCCCACGTACTCGCCGATAAGGCCGCCGCGGTCCGTCTCCACCAAGTGACCCTTCTCGACCACGCCCAACGCCCGGTAGATCTTGGCCATGATGCGTGCGACGGTCGTCTTGCCCGTACCGGGATTGCCAGTAAACACCATGTGGTACGAGAGATCGGCCGTTTTGAGTCCCGCCTTTTCTCGTTCCTTCGAAACCTGCACGAACTTGACAAACTTCTTCACCTCCTCCTTGACGCTTGCCAGCCCGATAAGACTGTTCAACTCCTCCAGCGCCGCTTCCAGCGACACCGTCTCGTTCGTGTCGACCGGCACGTATTCGACTCCGGACGGAATCTCGCCCGCTTCCTCGTCCTTACTTTCGTCCGGTTGCTTCTCCAACTTGGGATCGGGACTGAACAGCGCCAGTATCGCCCCCACGCCAATAAAGATCGCGAAGTAAAAGAGACATCCCTTTTTCTTGCGCGGCTTCTTGGCCTCCACCCCGTAGTCTTCCATCGCTATTTCACCTCCACTTCGCCGATCGACACCTTTTCTTTCGGCTTGTCAAGCCGCATCGTCAGCATCTGCATCTGTTCCTTTTCCGTACCCCAGTCGGTATAGACGGTGGCAGTGGCGGTGACAGCTCCCGTAAGGTCCGTCTGGTGCGACGCGAAATAGTTGGCGAGAATCCGGAATTTGCCCGTCCCCTCCTTGCGGAGGTACTCTTCGGGACCGTATCCCGTAGTTACGTCCTCGCCCACAAAACCGCCAGTCGACGTGCGCCGGTTGCGGTAGAACGCCTCTTCGCCGTCCGGCTCCAGCACGTGGATGTCGATATCCGTCTCGTCCGCATCCCAGGAAAGCGCAATCCGGATCTTGACCGGAAGATCGCGACGGAACGCCGCTTCCATTTCCGGCGCCCTCGCCCCGGACGCGTTCTTTTCGCACCAGGCGATAAGCGCGTTCAGCTCCTCCAAAGCGATGATGGACACCTGCCGGTCGTTCGACCGCCTCGAACTGCGCCGCGCCCAGTTGACAAACGCCGCGTCTTTCAAAAGCGCCATCGCCTGCGCCAGTTCCGCCGCATCGCCCGTCTTTTTGCCGTGCTCGGACAGCACCAGCGCAAGGTCGCGCCGCGCCTGTCCCTCCTCGCTCCGGAGCCTCAACGCCTGCGCGAAGCAACGGATGGTCGCCTCGTATTCGCCGGCTTCCCGGAGCCGCCAGCCCATCGACCGCCAAACGGCCGCATCCTCCAGCTTGAACTCCGCCATATTGGAAAGTATCCGCTTGGCAATGCGATTCTCGCCTTGGCGGAAGAAGAGACTCGCCACATCCATGTAGAAGGCGGGCGATGCGCCATATTCCGTCCGTTCCTTGATATACGCCGCATACTTGTCCTCCGCCTTGTCGATCGTCTTCAGATACGGCGCGTTGCTCGTCCAAGGCTTGATCGTAATCGTGGCCCCGCCGCCGCCCGCCTTGGCAACCGACCGCTCGACCGGTTCCTCGTCCGGCATCTCGGAGCACGCCACCATCGCCTCCTCGGACCGCGCCGCCGAACGCCTCATCCTCGCCGGTGCGGGTTCTACGCGATTCGCGCCAGACGCGGCCGCAACCTCAACCTCGTCATCGAACAGGCCGCTGCTGGGGGTTTCCCGATGCGGAACGGGACTGTTCCACCAATTCACGCGCTCTTCCCACAACCGCAAGAGCTCCGCCTTGTGCTCTAGATCGTTCCGGGACTTTTCGATCTCCTCGTCGCGCGCCAGCATGCGACGAACCCACTCGTCGTGGAACGCCATCGCTTCGGGCGGTTCGATCTGGTGCGTCAAATATTGTTCCAGACCCTCCAGCACGATGAGACTCGTCCCCGCGCCTGCCACCCCGTATTTGCGCCCGAGCGCCAAAAACTCGTCCTTGCGCTCGCCCGACTGGCTCGCAAGATCTTCCATCCGGTTCGCCGCCCATATCGTGGCCAGCAGCTTCGACTCCTTCACCTCCACGCCTTCCGGCACCTCCTCGCCGTCCTTGAGCTTGCGCACCTGGACGGGACGCACCGCCTGTTCGCGCGACATGATGACGATATTGGCCTTTTCCTCGTATTTGGGACGCACCGTCCCCAACGTGTCGATTTCGTCCGTAAAGAGCAAGGCTGGCGATTCTCCCGCCGCCTCAATGGCCGATCCGATATCCGTTCCGCCATCGTAGATTACCGCCTTGATCGCATTGAGCAGCTCGGCTTTCGTCGTGAAGCCGGCAGTCTCCAAATCGTTCCGGAACACCATAAGCGTCCACTCGCCCGCTTCCGGCAACGTCGAAAGCTTTTCGCGCCACCTTGCCGCCTTGCCCTCCGCGCTCCGGCTACCGTCCCACAATATCGCGCCCCTCGCGAATCCGGCCGCCAAGTCCGCCTCGACGACCCCCGACGCTTGCGCGCGCGTGCCGGCGAACACCTCGTCCCCGTCGCGCTCGTAGACTTCCGCCACGTCGCTCTCCACCGGCGCCACCCACGTTACGGCGGCCTTGCGCGTCTTGCCGGGATTGAGCGGGAAAATGCGCGTCTTCCATACGTTCCCCTTCACCTGCTCCACCAGTCCCGGATCCACGCCCTTCGCCTTTTCGCTCTCGAACGCTACCCGCGCCTTTTCCTTTTCCGTCACCACGCCCGGCACCATCGTACCATCCACTTCCAGCGCGTAACCGCACACCACCGCCCCTTCCGGCAGCGGAAACTCCAATTCCCCGCTCATCGTCCGCCGGTTCGGGTTGGTGAACTCAAGCCGCGTCTCCACCTTGCGGAAGAGTCCATTATTCTCGAGTTCCGTTTCGACGGTTTCCACCTTTACTGGCTGTTCGTTGGCCCGCAAATCGATAATGCGGATATCCGGCTCCGGCATCGGCACGGGTAGCACATGCGCCTGAACGCACAACACCGCCATCGCCCATCCGGCGACGACGCTAGTTCGCAAAAGTTTGATCATGATAGTATTATATCATATTCCGCCCCGAAAATCAAGCGAAATCTTCATTCCGGACGCACAAAAAAGGAAGAGGTCCGGGGCTTCCCGGACCTCTTTGCCTTGATACGTTCTTCAGGAAGAACGCGCTTAGCCGGCGATAACGCGAGCCATTTCCAGCACCTTGTTGGAATAGCCCCACTCGTTGTCGTACCACGCGCAGATCTTGACGAAGGTGGGATCCAGCTGGATGCCGGCCTTGACGTCGAAGATCGAAGTGCGGGAATCGTTGCGGAAGTCGGTGGAGACGACCGCTTCGTCGGTGTAGCCGAGGACGCCCTTGAGCTCGCCTTCGCTGGCGGCCTTCATCGCGGCGCAGATTTCCTCGTAGGTGGCGGGCTTCTCGAGCTCGGCCGTCAGATCCACGAAGGACACGTCGCTCGTGGGAACGCGCACGGACATGCCGGTCAGCTTGCCGTTGAGGGCGGGCAGCACCTTGCCCACGGCCTTGGCCGCGCCGGTGGAGCTGGGAATCATGTTCTCCAGGATTCCGCGACCGCCGCGCCAATCCTTCTTGGAAGGACCGTCCACCGTCTTCTGCGTCGCCGTGGCGGCGTGGATGGTGGTCATGAGACCGCGCTTGATGCCGAAGGTGTCGTTGAGCACCTTGGAGATGGGCGCGAGGCAGTTGGTGGTGCAGGAGGCGTTGGAGATGATGTCCTGGCCCGCGTAGGTCGTGTGGTTCACGCCGTACACGAACATGGGCGTCGAATCCTTGGAAGGAGCCGACATGATCACCTTCTTGGCGCCGGCCTGGATGTGCATGCGGGCCTTGGCGTCCTCGAGGAAGAGACCGGTGGACTCGACCACGATCTCCGCGCCGACTTCATCCCACTTCAGCTGGGTCGGATCCTTCTCGGCGGTGAGGCGGATGGCCTTGCCGTCGACCGTCATGGTGTTGCCTTCGACCTTGATGTCGTGGTTGAAGGGACCGTGCACGGAATCGTACTTCAGCATGTACGCGAGGTAGTCGGGATCGAGCAGGTCGTTGATGCCCACGATCTCGATGTCGTTAGCGAAATTCTCGACCGCCGCACGGAAAACCATGCGACCGATGCGGCCGAAACCGTTGATGCCAACTTTGATAGCCATTTTATTTGTTCCTTTTTGTTGAATTTTGGAATGGTTGTGGACTTAAGCCTTGTTCACCTTGCCGTTCTTGAGGCAACGGGCGCACACCTTGACGCGCTTGGTGTTGCCTTTGCCGTCGGTCACGCGCACTTCCTGCAGATTGGGCAGGAAGCGACGCTTGGTGATACCGGTCGTATGCAGACCGATGCCGCCTTTGTACTTGGGCGAACCCTTGCGGACGATCGTGTTGCCCGAAGCCGGGCCCTTGCCGCAAATCTCGCAAACTCTGGACATTTCTATCGTTCCTTTCGTTTGATTAGTTGCCGGGCTGCCATTCGACGTTGGCGAACGCGTTGTCGAACGCCGCGCCAAGGCCGCCGAAGGTGCTGGACGAAGGTTCGTCCGCCTTCACGGTTTCCTCGCTCGGGCCTTCGACCATGGCCTTCACCTCGTCCTCGGTCATGCTCATAGCACGGATCGAGAGGCCGATGCGGCGTTCCGCACGGTCCACCTTCATGACGCGAGCTTCCACTTCCTGGCCCACGTCCAGGGCGTCCTTGACCTTGTCCACGCGCTGGTCGCTGATCTGGCTGATGTGGACGAGACCGTCCACGCCATCCTCGAGCTCCACGAACGCGCCGAACGAAGCCACCTTGCTGACCTTGCCCTTGACGACGCTGCCCACCTGGTACTTGGCGGCGATCTCCGCCCACGGATCGGTCTGCGCCTGCTTGAGGCCCAGGCTGATGCGCTGTTCCTTGGCGTTGACGTCGAGAACGACGGCTTCCACCTCCTGGCCCTTCTGGAGCACTTCCAGCGGGTGGTTGACCTTGCGCGTCCAAGACATGTCGCTGATGTGGATCATGCCGTCGATGCCCTCTTCGAGCTCCACGAACGCGCCGTAAGCCGTGAAGTTGCGCACCTTGCCCTTGATGCGGCTGCCCACCGGGTAGCGCTCCTGGACGGTGTCCCAAGGATTGTCCTGCGTCTGGCGGATGCCGAGCGCGATCTTCTGGTTCTCCATGTCGATGGAGAGCACCACCACCTGCACTTCGTCGCCGACGCTGAGCATGTCGCTGGCGCGGGCCACGCGCTTGGTCCAGCTGAATTCGCTGATGTGCACCAAACCCTCGATTCCGGGCGCGATCTCCACGAAAGCGCCGTAGGCCGCCAGATTGACCACCTTGCCCTTGACGCGGGCGCCGACGGGGAACTGCTCCTGGATGGCGTCCCAGGGATTGGGCTGGGTCTGCTTGAGGCCGAGGCTCACCCGCTCGCGGTCGCGATCGATGTCGAGCACCATCACGTCGATTTCCTGACCGATCTTCAACAGCTCGCCCGGATGTTTCAGGCGGCCCCAGGACATGTCGGTGATGTGGAGGAGACCGTCGAGGCCGTCCAGATCCACGAACGCGCCGAACTCGGTGATGTTCTTCACGCGGCCCTTGCGGATCTCGCCCTTCTGCAGAGTGGCCAGCAACTCTGCGCGCTTCTCCGCCATCGTGCCCTCGATGAGCTCGCGGCGCGAAACGATGAGATTGCGGCGCTCGTTGGAAATCTTGAGCACCTTGAACTCGAAAGTCTGTCCCACGTAGGGCTCCAGCTCCTTGACCGGAGTGACCTCGATCTGGCTGCCGGGCAGGAACGCTTCCACGTCGTCCACCTGCACGAGGAGGCCGCCGCGAACCGCGCTCTTGACGGTGCCGGTGACCACGCTGCCTTCGGTGTAGCGCGCCTGGATCTTCTCCCAGCGGATCTTCTCGTCCGCGCGGCGCTTGCTGATTTCGACCGTGCCGGTCTTGTCGTTCTCGAGCTGGACCAGCATTACCGTCACTTTGTCGCCGGCCTTCACTTCGGCGCCGCCGAACTCTTCAATCCCCACCGTGCCGACGCTCTTGTAGCCGATGTCCACGAACACGTCGCTGCCGTCGACCGCGGTGACGGTGCCTTCCACGAGGCTGCCGCCCTTGAATTTGGCTTCCTGACCAGCCGACGCGAGAATTTCCGCCATTTCCGCGGAACGCGCCGTAGGAGCCGTAGGTTTACGAATTGCCATTTTGCTTCTTTTTGGTTTGTTTGGTTGCGGGGATTTCGGCCCCGTCTGCCACCCTTTTGTGCGCAGATTGGTATATTATATCATAAATGCGGGGGGAAAATCAAGAGGGAAAATGAAAAATCTGCGGTCGGGACCGCCGGCTCAGGAGGCCACGATGCCCAGCAAATCCTTCAGCGCCGCGATCTGCGAGCCGGTGCCGGTGGCCATCAGGATGTCGTCCACGCGAAATTCGAGCTCGGGGCCCACGTGGCGGATCACCTGGCTCCCCCGCTTGACCGACACGATATTGGCGCCGGTCTTCGCGCGGATGTTGAGCGTCACCACCGTAGCGCCCACCGCCGGCGAATTGACGTCCAGATGAAGCTGGTGGATGGCGCCCCGGGGCACGGTGACGATCATCATTTCGCCCAGCCGCTTGCGACGCTCGTCCGCCCCCATCGCCTCGTTGAAATGGAGGGCGGCCGACTTGCCCAGCCGCATGAAATAGCGCCAGCCGAACGCGGCCGTGCAAAGCGTGACCACGGTTAGTATCCCCAGTTCCCACTTGCCTCCGGGCGCCAGATTGACGTTGATCATCGTCATTTCCGCGAAGAAAAAGAGCATGGTCAGCGCCTGGATCACCATCACCACCATCTGTCTGGCGCCGGCCTCGCCCTTCCGCGATTCGCCCGACGAGGCGATAAGCCGCCATACGTTGATCCCCAGCGAACGCGACATGGCGCTGGCGGGCGCGAACATGCCCACCACGAACACGTCGACCATAAGCGTGAAGAAGAAACTGTCGTGCGCCTCGAAAAAGACGGAAAAACGGCTCCAGTCGATCTCGTCCAGCATCGATCCGGCCAGCGCCACCACGAAGTTGAGTAGCGCGAACACCACCAGCGCCACCACGTTCCCCTTGATCCGGCGCATGGTGGAGGATTCGCCTTTGGCGGTTTCGGCCCGGATGAGGAACGAGCGGTAACTGCGGTGCCAGGCATGGAGCCGCTCCGGCAAATGGGCGTCGATCCAGGTCCCGGCCGGCTCCGACCATTTGAGCAGCAAGGGGTTGAGGAGCGTGGTGAGGAGCGAAACCGCCACCACGATCTGGTACATGGGCGAAGCCGCGTCCCCCGTGGTGCTGATATAGATGAGCGCCACCATGAAAGCGAACTCGCCGATCTGCGCGAGACTCATTCCCATCTGCACCGAGGTCTTCACCCCCTGGCCCGTCAAGAGACCCCCCAAGGTGCAGTTGAAGAACTTGCCGAAAAGCACCACCGAAGTCAAAACGAGGATCTGCGGCCAGTACTGCAGAAACGCGCCCGGATCCACCAACGCCCCCACCGAAACGAAGAAAATGGCCGAAAACATGCTCTTGAGCGGCAAAACCAGCGCATTGATTCGCACCCGCACGTCGCTCGCCGCCCCCAGAATGCCCACCAGAAACGCCCCCAAGGCCAACGAAAACTGGAACCGGAACGCGATGAAACTGACGAAAAAGCAAATGCCCAGGATCAGGAGGAGGAGCACTTCGTCGTCGTGATGGCGCGAGATGGTGTTGAGGAGCCGGGGCACCAGCACCATTCCGAACACGATTACCGCCAGGAAGAAGAGCCCGAGCCCGCCCATGCTCATCGCCACATCGCCCATGTGCATGCCCGCGCCGTTCGCCACTCCGGTGATGAGCGCCACGATGCCCACCGTCACGATATCCTCGCAGACGCTGGTGCCCAAGGTGAAGCCGACGAACGTCCGCGTCCGCCAGCCGAGCTCGTCGATCATCTTGGCGAGCATGGTGGTGGCCGAATCGCAGATGGCCGCACCCAAAAAGAGACTCGGCACCATCCCCCAGCCGAAAATCCGCGTCCCGACCGTATACCCTAGCCACATCATGGCGATCGTGTCGATGAGCGCGGTCGGCACCGTCACGTTCTTGAGCGCCTTCATCTGGGTGGTGGAGAATTCCAGCCCCATAGAAAACATCAGAAACACCACCCCGAGCTGGCCGATCGTCTGGGTGCTGGCCATGTCGATCAGAATCCCGCCGCCCCACGTATGTTCGCTCAGCAGCACCCCGGCCGCGATATATCCCAGCACCTTCGGCCAGTTCAATTTGGAGAAAATGGCGCTGGCGAGCCCCGCCACCGCCATCAATATGGCCAGATCCTGGAAAAACGCGCCCTCGGTCATTTACCCTTGCGCGGTCTCAGCACCTGCCGGTGGATCTTTATCTTGCCGGACGTGTCGGAACCCGTAGTGCCCTTCACCACCAGCTTGTCGATCTTGCCCGCATACGCGCGCTCCAGCTTGAAGGTGAACGGTTGTTTGCGCAAGACCGCGATTTCCTCGTCGCCGGCGTACAGCCCCACCGACTGGATGTTGATGTTGCCGCCGTCGGGCTCGAAATCGATCGTATATTCGCCCGCGCGACGGAAAGCGTAGCTTACCCCGTACTTGATCTCCGCATTGATCTGCGGACCCTTGAAATCGCCCTGGTGCCAGCCCCAGTAGGTGGAGGGCGGCGGCGTACCCTTCCAGTTCAGCCACCCCAGCGCGCACGTGCCCCAGAAAGTGTTTTCGTCGAGCGCCGCCACCTTGGTGAGCAGCGTCATCATCTCGTCCTTCTTCGAAGCGTCTTCGCGGTACAGCGCGAACTTGGCCATCAACAGACCCTGCTGCTGCTCGCGCGTCAGATGTTTGCGCGGCTTCTTCATCTCCGCGTCGATGAACCGCGCGCCCCCGGCCATGTCGCCCTTCTCGCGGAATTCGTTGGCCTTGATCACGAGTTCGATGCCGTCGCCCATCGTGAAATGGCGCTGCCACCCCTCCTGGTCGCCCGGATCGAGCCGCACCAGCTTGTCGAACACGTCGGAATAGAAACCTTTGGAGATGATGCGCTTGGGGCCGCCCACGAACATCTCCATCGACTGCAGCAGCTTGCCGCACTGGTCGGCCGTATCCATGCCCGCGTCTTCGATCTTCTTCCGGCGCTGGTTGACCTTGTCGAACGCCTTGATGAACTTCTCGGCCGTGTAGTCGTTGGGGATGTTCTCGAAGACGAAGTAGCAGCGGTCCTTCTCGTCCACCACGAAAATGCACGGCACCTTGAGGCTTCCAAGATTCCCCTCCGGCAGATTGCCGCCCTGCCAATCGACGAACTCGACTATGTACTTGCCCTTCGCGGCCGACTTGAACGCCGACGACTCGAGCGTCTTCTTGACGTCCTCGCTCGCCTTGTTCCACCCCTTGCCGTAGATGAGCCGGACCCGGGAAGCGGCCGGAGCCGCAACCGAAGTTGCGGCCGCCAGCAACGCGATGACGAGTTTCTTGACCATCGGGCCTCTTACTTGACCACTTTGCGGCCGCCCCAACCGGCGCTGCCCGCGCCGCCCTTGGCCTTCTCGTGCGGCCGGAGACTACGCACCGCCGCGCCCGCCTGCCACATTTCGTGGTTGTGCAGTTCGCTCAGCTTGGCGAGCATCTTCTCCTTGTAGTCGGCGCAACCGGTGTCCTTGATGACCTCCTTGGCCTCCTGCATGGACTTGACGCTCTTGTAGAGCCGGGCGAACACGGGGAGCGTCGCCTTCTTGAAGACCGGCCGCCACTTGAGCGCGCCGTGCTGCGCGGTCTGCGAGCAGTTGCCGTACATCCAGTCCATGCCGTTCTCGTCCACGAGCCGGATGAGACTCTGCGTCAGCTCCTCGCACGTTTCGTTGAACGCTTCCGACGGGCTGTGGCCGTTGGCGCGGAGCGTTTCGAACTGCGCCTCCATCACGCCCGCCAAAGCCCCCATCAGAATGCCGCGCTCGCCCACGAGATCGCTCGTCACCTCGTTCTGGAACGTGGTGGGGAAGAGATAGCCCGACCCCACCGCGATGCCGATGGCCTTGGTGATTTCCTCCACCTGCTTTTCCGGCATGCCGTTCGGCTCGAACGCGAACGAACTGTTGATGCCCGCACCCGACAGGAAGTTGCGCCGGACCGACGTGCCCGAGCCCTTGGGCGCCACCATGATGAGACCCACGCCCTGCTGCGGCTTGATGCCGGTAAGCTTGTTGTAGACGTAGCCGAAGCCGTGCGAGAAGTAGAGATACTTGCCGGGCGTCACGTACTTTTCGATCTGCTTCCACACCTGACCCACGCTACCGTCCGAAACGAGCATCATGATGATGTCACCCTTCTGGGCCGCCTCCTCGAGCGAAAAGAGCGTCTTGCCTTCCACCCAGCCGTCCTTGATCGCGCGCTTCCAGCTGGAATTGGCCTTGGTGCTCTTGCGCTGGCCTACGATCACCTTGATGCCGTTGTCGCGCATGTTGAGCGCCTGGCCGGGACCCTGGATGCCGTACCCGAGCACCGCCACCGTCTTGCCCTTGAGGACTTTCTGCGCCTTCTTGAGCGGAAACTCCTTGCGGGTCGTGATTTCTTCTGCTACCGTACCGAACTTGATCTTCATGGTTTCTTCCTTCGATTTTACGAAAACTTGATTGATATTATATCATATTTCTGCAAAAAGTTCAACCAAAATTTGCGTCCAGAACTGCAATCGCCGGCCGGCACTGCCGTTTTGTTCGCCTATACGCCCTTCCTGCCGAGGTCCGGACCGCACTCGCTTTTGTCGCCAGCGCCGTCTCCCATGTGGCCGCGCCGCTCCCGGGCGAACTTGGGATTGGCGCCCGCGATCACTATCGCCACCTCGCCCTTCACCTGAATATCCTTGAATTCCTGCGCCAAATCGCCCAGATACCCCCGGGATACGCGCTCGTGCAGTTTCGTAAGTTCGATGCACACCGCGGCCTCGCGGTCGCCCAGCACCTCGAAGGCGGCCTCGAGCGTGGCCCCCACCCGGAAAGGCGACTCGAACATTATAAGCGTATGCTCCTTGTCCTTGTCTTCGGCGAACCAGTTCCGGATCGCGCCCGGGCCCCGGGGCGGAAACCCGCGGAAAGTGAAGGAACTGGTGGAAAGCCCGCTCGTCAGCAAAGCCACATTGACCGCACTCGCCCCCGGAATCACCTCGTACGGCACGTTCTCTTGGGCGCAGGCGCGAAGGAGACGGAACCCGGGATCGGAAATGCCCGGATACCCTCCGTCCGAACAGAGCGCCACCTCGCGTCCGGACAGAACCGCATCGATCACGAAGCGGGTGGTGCGCTCCTCGTTGCCCTGCCGGTAGGAAACCATTTCCGGACGCGGAACGCCGAAATGCGTGAGGAGCTGCCAGGTGCGCCGGGTGTCTTCGCAAGCGATGAGGCTCGCGGACTTGAACGCATCCAAGGCGCGGGGCGAAAGGTCGGACAGATTGCCGATGGGAGTGGCGATTACGTGCAGCATAGGTCAGATGGGACTATCCGCGCTTAGGGCGGCATAGCGGGTGGAATGGGCATGGGCGATGGCGAGCCCCAGCGCGTCGGCCGCATCGTTCTGGGGTAGCTCGGGAAGATTCAAAAGCGTCTTCACCATGCGCTGGATCTGCTCCTTTTCCGCCATGCCGTTGCCGCAGACGGCGCGCTTCATTCGCCTGGGTTCGTACTCGAAAACGGGAATGCCGCGCATCGCGGCGGCAGTTATCACCGCCCCTCGCGCCTCGCCCAGAATAAGCATGGTGGAGGCGTTCTTGGCGTAGATCACCGCTTCCGCCGCCACCACTTCGGGACGGTGTTTTTCGATCAGCTCCGAAATCTTCTCGTGGATACGCTTGAGACACGCGGAAAGCGGCAGTTTGGGATCGTTCCGGATGCGCCCGTAGTCGAGCGCCGCCAG
>Ga0265298_10002112_pt1 | contig 28362 bp, 25 predicted proteins | sample AusTroGonzalo_MG_3_FD_193486 | JGI IMG/M metagenome (GOLD analysis project Ga0265298, IMG submission 193486) | Bovine rumen microbial communities from tropical cattle in Woodstock, Queensland, Australia - Gonzalo_01 | ecosystem: Host-associated > Mammals > Digestive system > Stomach > Rumen ...
TCTTCACCTCACTGCATACGGTATTTTGGTCATCAAGACAATTGAACGCCGTGATGGCCAATACCAGATAGACACCTAAGATGATGTCAGCGGTCAGAATTCCGATTTTCTTCCAGTTCATGCTCATATACTTATTATATCTTATTTCTTACTTCTTCTCCTTCAGAATCTGCGTCATCTGCGGAACCAGATTGTCGAGGTCACCGGCACCCAGCACAATAAGTACATCGAACGAGCGACTCTTAACCAACTGTAATACGTCATCTTTCTGAATAATCTGCTTCTCGATACCGGGACGCAGACGGTCGAAGATGAGTTGAGAGGTAACACCGTCGATGGGCAGTTCGCGAGCAGGATATATTTCTGTCAGGATAACCTCGTCGAGCAGACTTAGCGCATCGGCAAAGTCCTGATAGAAGTCGCGAGTGCGGGTGTAGAGGTGTGGCTGGAAAATGGCCGTAATCTTACGGTCCTTATACAGCTCACGGATGCTACGGGCACTCTGCAGAATCTCCTTTGGATGGTGGGCGTAATCGGAGAGGAACACCAAGTGGGGTGTCTTAATCTTAAAGTCGAAGCGACGGTCAACACCATCGTACGTCTTCATGCCTATACGCAATTCGTTGGCCGTACAGCCAGCCAGTTGTGCCATAGCCATAGCTGCAATGCCGTTCTCGATATTGATGGGGACGGGCTGTCCCAATTCAATATTGGTGACTGACTCGATAGGCGACACAAAGTCGAAGGTAATCTCACCATTCTCGATACGGATATTCTCGGCGTGGAAGTCACCTTCGTTCAAAGCATAGTCATAGCGACGTACCCCCTGAGACAAGTTTTCCTTCATTTCCAGATCGCGATGGATGATAAGTGTACCCTCGGGCTGGATGAGTTCTGTATAGTGACGGAAGCTTTCAAGATAGGCCTCCTTGGTACCATAGATGTCAAGGTGATCAGGATCAGTAGAGGTGATAACTGACATATAGGGTGACAGCCAATGGAACGAGCGGTCGAACTCGTCGGCTTCGATGACGACGAAATCCGAATCAGACAGGATATAGTTGGTGCCATAGTTCTTGGAGATACCACCCAAGAAGGCATTGCAGTCGAGATGGCTCTGGTGCATGATATGGGCACACATGGTGCTGGTAGTCGTCTTGCCATGCGTACCAGCCACGCAGAGTCCCTTATGCTGACGGGTCAACGTACCGAGCACTTGGGCGCGCTTCTGAATTTCAAAACCATTCTCGCGGAAGAAACGCAATTCCTTATGATTCTCAGGAATAGCGGGCGTATAGACGACCAAACACGACTCCTTTTGTTTGCAGACAAAGGGAATATCGTTGACATTCTCCTCATAATGGATGAGCATACCCTCACGCTCCAACTGACGGGTCAGGGTGCTGGGTGTCTTGTCATAGCCAGCTACGACAAGTCCTTTCTTGATAAAGTAGCGGGCGATGGCACTCATACCGATACCACCGGCTCCTACGAAATAGACAGATTTGATATCCTTTGTGTTCATTTATCTTTTATCTATTTACTGATTTGCTAATTTAATGACTTCCTTGGCGATGATCTCTGCCGAGTCAGGCAACGCCATTTTTAGAATATTGGTGCTTAAGCTCTGCAACTTCGCATCGTCCTTGACGGTGTCGATGGCCAAAGGCAGGAGTAGTTTGGCTGCTTCGCCATCCTTAACATAGAGAGCTGCCTGCTTGTTAACCAGTGCCAAGGCATTCTTGGTTTGATGATCCTCAGCCACATTAGGACTTGGCACCAGTATAACGGCCTTTCCTAACAAGCAAAACTCCGAAATGCTACCAGCACCCGCACGACTTACCACGAGGTCGGCAGCCTTATAGGCAGCAGCCATGTCACTGATGAAGTCGGTTATCTTTAGGTTGGGAATATCGTGTCCCTTCATGCGTTCGCTGATTTCAGCACTATAATATTTACCTGTCTGCCATACAAACTGCACACCACTCTCCTTAATAAGGTCGAGGTGAGCTAACACACTCTCATTGAGGGTACGTGCACCTAAGCTGCCACCAACGATGAGCACGGTCTTCTTCTGTGGGTCGAATCCCAGAGAACGTACGGCATCATCATGGCTGATGCTGCTGTCCAACAGCTGCTGACGAACAGGGTTGCCAGTCAGCATAATCTTCTGACCAGGGAAGAAACGCTCCATACCTTCGTAGGCTACGCAAATCTTCTTGGCCTTGCTGGCCAGTGTTTTGTTGGCCAGTCCGGCATAGCTATTCTGTTCCTGTAAGAGGGTTGGGATGCCCAAACTGTTGGCAGCACCAAGGGCGGCACTGCTGGCATAACCGCCGACACCGACGGCCACCTGAGGATGAAAGTCGCGCAGAATCTTCTTGGCAAGCCATTTGCTCTTCAGATAGTCGATGGCCACACCGATGTTGGCTGGTTTCCATAACGGACGGAAGAAACCACGGATAGGCAATCCTTTGATATCGTAACCTGCAGCGGGAACGCGCTGCATCTCCATGCGTCCCTCAGCACCAATAAACAGAATCTTGGCGTCAGGGCGCAAGGCCTTGACGGCATTGGCTATCGACACGGCAGGGAAGATATGACCTCCGGTACCACCGCCACTGATAATGACTCTTAACTCCTTTTCTTCCATATTCTTAGATTTTACTCACTTCTTCTTGTTTCTTCTTTGCCGAACGGCTCACACTCAGTATGGCACCAATATAGGCACAGTTGATGATGGTTGACGTACCACCCTTTGAGATGAGTGGCAACGGCTGTCCGGTGACTGGTGCCAACCCCACTGCCACCATCATATTGAAGGTGGCCTGAATGACCAGCAGTAATCCCAATCCCATAGCCAGGAATGCTGGGAAGTTATTTTCGCAGCGACTGGCGATACGGGCACAGCGATATAATAATATAATGTATAAGAACACGACAGCTGCGGCGCCGATGATGCCTAACTCCTCGATAACGATGGCAAAGATGAAGTCACTGAAAGCCTGTGCCAAGAAGTCGCGCTCTGTGCTCTTACCTGGGCCTTTGCCGGTAATGCCGCTCGACACAATGGCGATATTGGCATGGGCCACCTGTGCATCCTTATCAAGGTCGTATTCTTTTGGCGTGGGGTCTTCCTTACCGAAATTCAGGATACGAGCCTTCCATGTGTCGGCACGGTGGAGCATCTTTTCCAGTTTACTCTTCTTCTGGGGCTTTTCTACCAGTTCGGTCTTTGTCAGCTGTTGGTTTTCTTCTTCTCCCGTACGGTCGTGACCGACAATCATCACCATTGAGATAGCGAAGATGCCCATGAAGGCAATGACGGCAAAAAGTTTACCTAACTGACGGAGCGGCACAAGTCCGATGAACATCATCAGGAATACCACCGCAAAGAGCAGGGCTGCTGTAGAGAGATTCTCGACTCCAATAGCCATACAGGCTGGGATGGTGAACCATAGAATATACTTAAAGGCTTTGCGGTCGGCACCGTTCTCACGTTGCATGGCCGCCAGAATCTGTGCGACAGTGAGTACGATGGTGCCCTTAGCAATCTCAGAAGGCTGGATGGTAAACGGACCGAGGCGAATCCAGCGCGAGGCATCGTTGGTGCTCTCGCCACCGCCTAGCATCACCACTAAAAGCATTAGTCCGCTGAGTAATAGTAGGAAAGGTGTGAGCAGCTTGAAATAACGGCACGGTACGTTGAGCGTGACGATGGCTGCCAGCACGCCGAGGAAGATGGTGAACGTATGGTAGGCAATAGGGCCAACGTAGTTCTGACTCTTATAGGTAAGTCCGCTGGAAGCCGAGAAGACTTCCACGATACTGATCATGCAGAGGAAGAAGAACACCATCCAGATGACCTTGTCGCCCTTGAATATATTGCCTATTTTCTTGTTCATTATTCTTTTTTTCGTAATAACGTTATATCGTTATGTCGTTATAATGTCACCTACAAGTTACGTGCCAACTCCTTGAATTGCTCACCACGATCTTCCATATTCTTAAAGAGGTCGAACGATGCACAGCAGGGGCTAAGCAGTACGGTCATACCCGGCTCGGCCATCTCGTAGCAGGCCTGGATGCACTCCTTCATAGAGTGGGTGTCGCGTACGGGAATGCCCAGTGCGTCGAAATTGTCGTGCAACTTCTGGTTGTCAGCACCGAGATAGACCAGTCCTGCACACTTCTCCTTCACTAAAGGTATGATAGGAGCATAGTCGTTGCCTTTGTCCTTACCGCCGATAATGAGGATGGTCTTGGTCTTCATGCTTTCAAGCGCATACCAGCAGGCATCGACATTGGTGGCTTTCGAGTCGTTGACGTATTGTACGCCACGGACGGTGCAAACCTTTTCAAGACGATGTTCTACGCCAGGGAAGTCGCTCAACGACTGGCGAATGACTTCCTTCTTGATGCCTGCGACATCGGAGGCGATACCTGCTGCCAGAGAGTTGTAGATATTATGCTTGCCTGTAAGGCTCAGTGCCTCTTGTTCCATATTGAACGGCTCGGGTTTCTCAATCTTATACTGTCCCTCCTCGATATAACCGATGCTGCCGACTTCTTTCAGTTCAGAAAAAGGATACTGGATGGCCTTGATATTGTATTTGGCCAGCTCTTTCTTCACCACGGGGTCGTCATTCCAGTAGATGAAGGCATCCTGCGGCGTCTGGTTTTGGATGATACGCATCTTCGAATCGACATAATTCTGCATCTTAAAGTCGTAGCGATCCAGATGGTCGGGGGTGATATTCAGCAGGATGGCAATGTTGGCACGGAAGTCGTACATGTTGTCAAGTTGGAATGATGACAACTCGATGATGTAGTAATCGTGTGGATCCTCAGCCACCTGTAAAGCCAATGAATTGCCGATGTTGCCAGCCAATCCGGCATCATAACCAGCAGCCTTGAAGATATGATAGATGAGACTGGTCGTCGTGGTCTTGCCATTAGAACCAGTAATACAAATCATCTTCGAATTGGTGTAGCGTCCGGCAAACTCAATCTCGCTAATGATATGGATGCCCTTCTCCTTGATTTTAACAATCATGGGAGCGGTATCGGGAATACCAGGACTCTTGATAATCTCGTCGGCATCCAGAATCTTCTCTTCAGTGTGATGACCTTCCTCCCACTCGATCTGGTGGTCATCCATCAACTTCTTGTATTTGTCGTTGATCTTCGACATGTCGCTGACAAAGACCTCAAAGCCCTGCTTCTTGGCCAGTACGGCAGCTCCTGCACCGCTTTCGCCAGCTCCTAATATAGCTATTTTACTCATATCTCTATCTTACCTTCAATGTTATAATTGTTAATGCTGCCAATATAATAGTCACAATCCAGAAGCGGAAGGTGATCTTAGACTCATGGAACTGACGTTGAGGCCAGCCTTTTAAAATGTAAGTACTGGTGGGGTCGAGTTGCGAGTCCAGACGACGGAAGTTGTCGTGGATAGGTGTGGCACGGAACACACGCACACGCTTGCCTTTACGCTTTTGTATCTTAAACCATTGTGTCTGAATAATGACGCTGAGACTCTCGATGAAGAAGATACCACAGAGGATGGGCAGCATCAGCTCTTTGTGGATAATCACAGCGCAAACGCCGATGATACCGCCAATGGCCAACGAGCCTGTATCGCCCATGAATACCTGTGCAGGATAGGCATTGTACCACAGGAAACCTATCATAGCTCCGATGAAAGCTGACAGGAATACTACCAACTCCTCGGAGTGAGGGATATACATAATGTCGAAGTAGGCCGCATAGACGATATGCGACGAGACATAGGCAAATAGGAGCAAGGCGATACCAATGATGGCAGAATTGCCTGCACACATACCATCCATGCCGTCGTTTAAGTTTGCACCATTCGATACGGCGGTTACAACGATGATGGTCATCAGGATGAACAAAGCCCAACCGGCGGCAACTTTGTACTTGCCAAGGAATGAGAGCACGTTAGAGTAGTTAAGGTTGTGATTCTTGATGAACGGTATCGTGGTTTGCAGCGATTTAACCGTCTCTGCCTTGTGTTTGATGACAATCTCCTGATTCTGCTGTGGCTCAGAGATATTCTCACGTACTACAGCATCGGGACTTAGCCACAACGTCAGACCCACAATAAAACCGATAGACACCTGGCCAACAATCTTATAGATGCCCTTCAAGCCCTCTTTATTCTTGCGGAATATCTTGATGTAGTCGTCCATAAAGCCGAGGAAGCCCAACCATACGGTAGTTCCAATCATGAGCAACAGGTAGATATTACGCATGCGACCCAATAGCAGGACAGGAACAAGTATGGAGACGATAATGATAATACCGCCCATGGTGGGTACGCCCTTCTTCTCAACGCCAAAGGGATCGATGCTGGCATCACGCGCAGTCTCGGAGATATTGCGACGCTTCATCCACTTGATGAAATACTCACCAAACCATGCTGAGATAAGTAGTGACATAATAAGTGCCAATAGCGAACGGAACGAGATATACGACCAAATGTGAGCACCCGGGATATCATACTGTTCTAAGAATCTGAAGATGTAGTATAGCATATTTTTGCGTTATTTCGTTATTACGATATTATGATAGGCCAAAGATCTCGCGAACCACCTCGCGGTCGTCGAAGTGATGTTTGACACCTTTGATTTCCTGATAGTCTTCGTGACCCTTTCCGGCAATGAGGATGACATCGCCCTTCTGGGCCAACATGCATGCCGTCTTGATGGCTTCTTTACGGTCGACGATGCTCACCACCTTCTTCATCTGTTTTTGGTCAAGTCCAGCCAGCATGTCGTTGATGATATCCTGAGGTTCCTCAAAACGCGGATTGTCAGAGGTGATAATGACGCGGTCGCTCTGCTTGACAGCCTCCTGAGCCATCAGCGGACGCTTGCCCTTGTCACGGTTGCCTCCGGCACCACAGACGGTGATGACCTGACCACCCTTGCCGTCCAGCACCTCGTGGATGGCATTCAGCACATTCTCTAAGGCATCGGGGGTATGGGCATAGTCGACAACAGCGGTAACGCCCTCTTCCGAGCGGATGGGTTCCAGACGTCCTGCCACGCTCTTTAAGGTGCTTAGCACCACGAGGATATCCTCGGGTTTCTTACCTAACATAACAGCGGCACCATAGACAGCCAACAGATTGCTGACATTGAACTTGCCAATGAACTGTACGCCGACCTCGCGACCATCAATCTCTAAGTACATGCCTTCGAAATGGCACTCAATGATACGTGCGCGGAAATCGGCCATCGAACGGGTGGAGTAAGTCTTCACCTTCGCTTTACAGTTCTGTACCATGACAGCACCATTCTTGTCGTCGGTATTGGTAATGGCGAAAGCGTCCTTTGACAATCCGTCAAAGAATGCCTTCTTGGCATCACGATAGTTCTCGAATGTCTTGTGATAGTCCAGGTGGTCGCGTGTCAGATTGGTAAACAGTCCCCCAGCAAACTTCAGTCCGCCAATACGCTTTTGGGCGATGGCATGGCTGGAGCACTCCATAAAGGCATATTCGCAACCAGCCTCTACCATTTGAGCCAACAGTTTGTTCAGCTCTATCGGATCTGGTGTGGTATGGTCGGCAGGAATAGCTTCTCCTTCGATATAGTTGCAGACCGTGGAGAGCAGGCCGCACTTATGCCCGAACTTGCGGAACATATTATATAATAAGGTGGCGATGGTCGTCTTACCATTGGTACCTGTCACGCCAACCAGTTTTAGTTTCAATGAAGGCTCACCATAGAAGACGGTGGCAACCTTGCCAACGGCATCTTCCGTAGATTCTACGGCAATATAGGTAATGCCTGGCACGCGTGTGTTGGGAAAATACTCACACAAGATAGCAGCAGCCCCTTGCTCAATGGCTTTAGGGATGAAGTTATGACCATCGGTTTGTGTGCCAGGGATGGCAACGAAGAGATGCCCCTTTTCTATGCGTCGTGAATCAATGTTCACGCCAGTGATGTCCACATCAGTATCTCCGATGCTGTTTAGGACTTCTACATTCTTGAGCAATTCACTTAGTTTCATATACCTTATTATTTATATTATTATTCATTATCAATTCTCTAACGTCAGAACGCATTCTGCACCATCGGTGATGGTCTTACCAGCGGGGAAGCTTTGGTGTTTTACCTTGCCACGACCTTGAACTTTGACTTTCAGACCACGTCTCTCCAACTGATAAACGGCATCACGCGCACCCATGCCAGTCACGTCGGGAGCCACTGTCAGGCTGTAGTTATCCTTTCGCTGTGATTCACGTTTGTTGATACCCAACTTGTTAAGCACCGTGTTGGCTGCTCCGGCATTGCCACCTTTGACGTCAGGGATGGCAACAGAGTGCTCGTCGTGCGCATCATCAACGCTCAACTTCAGGTAACGTGCCATGACACCTTCGGCAATATGATGGAAGACGACACCACTCATACCACCACCAGAGGCGGGAAGTCCCGATTTCTTGATACATACGATACACGTATAGCGAGGATTGTCTGCAGGGAAGTAGCCTGCAAACGACAGCCAATAGCGAGTAGTGCCTGAATGATAGCCACCAAATTGGTCGGCCACCTGTGCCGTACCGGTCTTACCGGCCACTTTGAATAGCGGCGAACCAGCCTTACGGCCAAGTCCCTGACTGACCACATGCTCCAAAATGGTCTGCATGGTTTGAATGGCTTTAGGTTTGGCAATATGCTCCTTGATGACTTGTGGCGGATATTCTGCAATAGTTTCGCCATTCTTCATCACCTTCTTGACAAAACGCGGACGCATCATCTTACCGTTGTTGGCAATGGCATTATAGAATGTTACCGTATTGATCGGTGCTATTTGCGTTTCATAACCGATTGACATCCAAGGCAAAGCCGTCTTGCTCCAGTTGAGATACTGACCGCGCTTATTCTTCTCGGGCATACGGATACTGGGTGACAGATAGCCCACCAATGGCAACTTCAGGTCCTCGTGGATACCTATGCGATACAGACCTTTGACATAGCGTTCCGGTTCTTTGCCATAGTATTTGTCTATAATATGACTTACGCCGATGTTGGAGCTGACCTCCAACGCACGTGCCATATTAATGTCACCATAACCACCGCGACGCCAGTTGTGGTCCTTCATGGGTCGACCATGCATCATTTCCACGCCGCAACCCGTGTGGATAACATAGCTGGTGTCAACGATTCCATCATCGAGAGCTACCAAGAATGAGGCAACCTTGAATACAGAACCAGGCTCGCATCGGTAACTGATAGCCGAGTTGACACCTTCTATATACTGGCCTTCATCATTCCTAATCATGTTGACAATAGCCTTTACGTCACCTGTTGCTACCTCCATCAGGATGGCCACGCCCATTTCACCATTTACCTGTGGACTCTTCAACATGTCGAGCAAAGAACGTTCGGCCAAGTCCTGCATATTGACATCAATCGTGGTGACTATGTCACATCCGTCAACAGGCAGTGTGACGGGGATGTTCATATATTTGTTTAGTATCTTGCGGCGTCCCGTGATACCCGGTGTGCCACGTAGCAGACTGTCGTATGAGAGCTCGAGGCCGTAGTAGGCCGAGTCCTTGGCACCAAACATACCACCAACGGTACGTAATGCCAATGAACCAAATGGACGACGACGGGCATTGAACTCCTCAATGTGGAAGCCACTCTTGTATTTGGGCATGTTGAAGAATGGCAACTGGCTGACCTCGGTATATGTGTTGTAATCAATGCGCTTGGGCCAGATGGGCCAATGACGGGCACCTACCGAACCGTTTTTGTTTACCTTTTGCTTACCTGTCTCCAGCCATACTTTAAACTCGTGAGCAGTAATGGTGGGGAATATCTTGCTCAGTCCTTCGCAAACGCTGTCGACCTTGTCCTGCCATAGCGAGTCACCATCAACGAAAGCAGCGGCCTGGAAATCCATGAAGATTTTATATTCTGGTATGGAGGTGGCCATCAGCTGCCCATCGCAACTCAGGATGTTGCCTCGTGTGGGCTTCACGCTCACCGAGTCGCGCTTCAGGCGGTCGGCAACCTCCGTCCAATACTGTTTCTTGGCAGTCATGATATAGAAGGCCTTGCCGATGATGGCAATTCCGATGAGCGTCAGCACTACAGCAATTATCATGTAGCGCGGCATAACCTGATCATTACTGAACTTACTCATTCCGGTACTTCTATAATATATGGGGGCTGGTCTGCCTGATGAAGCAGAGAGTCCTTATTTTGTTTCAATATTTCAAGAACGTGACTCTCACGACTCTTGGCCGTCAGTGTGCTGCTGGCCGAGAGAGCTTTGAACTTGGCATCGCGTAATCGCTCTTCCAACTTGTCGATCTTGATCATGTCTTGTTGACACTGATAGCGGAAGGCTACATAGACAAGACTAAATGCCACAATCATGATAAACAGCCATATCTGCGAGCGTACCATCTGTGTGGTCAGCAGGTCACCACCCAGAATAGTGCGCAGGTTCAGTTGACCCGACGGACGTGGGTCTTCTTCGCTGGCTGTCTGCTTGATTTTCTCGATCGTCTCCTTGATGACCTCTTCTGCTTTCTCTGCTTCTTGTTCGCTTTTTGTCGCTTGTTCTGTAGCAGAGGCAGGCTCTTCCTCATCCGTTGGGATGATGGTCAGCTCAATCTGATCGCCGTCAGCAGGTGTTTTCTTGTCGTTAATATCCATTCTGTTTATATCTTTTCTGCTATTCTCAATTTGGCACTACGGCTGCGTGGGTTGCGCTCTTGTTCTTCTTGGCTCGGTGTTATCATCTTGCCTACCAGTCGGTAGGGGGATGATGTGCGACCGTAGAAGTCTTGTTCCATTTTTCCTTCGGCATTGCCGGCCTTCATGACATTCTTCACGATACGGTCTTCCAACGAGTGATAGGTGATGACACTCAGACGACCGCCTTCGTCCAGCAACTCCGTGGCACCTTTTAGCATGTCGCGCAAGGCATCCATCTCGTGATTGACCTCAATGCGTAATGCCTGATAGAGACGTGCTATGTCTTTTTTCAATTGAGAATTGACAATTGACAATTGAGAATTTTCTTGCTTAGCATCGATGCCCAATGCCATTAGCAGTTCTCCTGTAGTCTCTATGCGCTGGCCGTTCCTATAGTTTACAATAGTCTTTGCCAGTCGGCGTGCATTCTTCAGTTCTCCGTAGAGATACAGTACGTCAGCCAGTTGCTCTTCTGTGTAATTATTTAGAATGTCGGCGGCCGTCTGACCAGCACGTTTGTTCATTCGCATATCAAGCGGGGCGTCGAAGCGGAACGAGAATCCGCGCGTCTCGTCATCGAAATGGTGGCTCGAAACGCCTAAGTCGGCCAGGAGTCCGTCAATCTTTTCAACCTGGTAATAGCGCATCCACTGGCTGATATATCTAAAGTTACTGCGAACAAAGGTAAACCTATCATCGGCAACGATGTTTTTCTCTGCGTCAGCATCCTGGTCGAAACTGTAAAGGTGACCATTCTTTCCTAAGCGAGACAGTATCTCGCGAGAGTGACCACCACCACCAAAGGTAACGTCAACGTAAATGCCATCGGGCTGGATATCCAGCCCGTCGACACTCTCCTTCAGGAGAACAGGAACATGATATGTCTCTGCCGTGACGATCATCTTTTATTTATCACTTATCGTTTATCACTTCTTCGACCTTTTGTCAAAGTGTGGCGTTGCATTCTTCGCTTCCCATCAGTTCTTCCAGGGCCGCCTCAAAGTCTTCGGGCTTCATCCGTTGCTCCTCGGCTTTCTTGTTACTCCATATCTCGATGGTGTCGCCCATACCTACGAACTTGATGTCTTGCTCTATCTCTGCCATTCGTTGGTAGCGCTTCGGAATCAGGAAACGACCATTGCCGTCCAGTGTCAACAGCTCCACCTCGCTCACAAACTGGCGAAACACCTGTTGGTGCTGACGGTTCCAGCGGTTCAGTCGTGCACGCATCTGATCCATCTGCTCGTTCCATACACTTTCAGGATAGAGTACCAAGCAAGGCTGGAAAACATCCTTGCGCAACACCAGACGCTCCTCGCTATTCAACTGCAGCACTTTTCGGAAAGCTGCAGGTAGAAAAGCGCGTCCTTTTGCGTCGGTTTTTGCCTCTATATTACCTAAAAATCGCATGCGTACTTATGTGTTATTTGTGACTTTGGGTGCAAAGGTAATCATTTTCCCCCACAATCCCCCACAATTCTCCACTTTTTTTAATAATCGAAATTTTAAATTTTGTGAAATAGAGTATAAAGTGCTAATAATGAAATACTTGTATTTTTATTACATTGGTGGGGAATGGTGTCGCTAAGGGTGCAAAGGTATGGTTTTGTATATGTTGTTTTACTTTTTTTGCACATTTTATGATTAAAAGTGCAAGAAATACAAAATAAAATGCTTACCTTTGCACGTTGTTACGGAATATTTGAGAGAGACATGGGGCAAACTTCAGAAAAGACGATAGATATTGATAGTATCTTGAAGAATAAGATGGGGTCCAAGGCAAAATGGATACCTGGATTCCTTGTTTCATGGCTCAAACGCATTGCCCATCAGGATGAAGTGAACAAATTCTTGTGGGAATCACGCGAGAAAGTTGGTACAGAATGGCTCGAAGAATGTGTGCGTTACTTGCAGATGACGTTGGTGGTGAAGGGCAAGGAGAATCTGCCTGCTCCTGATGACGGCAGACTCTACACCTTCGTGTCGAATCATCCGTTGGGTGGCGAAGACGGTGTAGCCCTTGGCGCTATTATTGGGCGTCATTACGACTCTCGATTCCGTTATCTGGTCAACGATTTGCTGATGAATCTTCCAGGATTAGCCCCATTGTGTATCCCCATCAACAAGACCGGCAAGCAGAGTCGTAATTTCCCTGCTATGGTGAAAGCAGGTTTTGAGAGCAACTATCACATGCTGATGTATCCGGCAGGTATCTGTTCGCGTAAGAAGAATGGTGTGATTCGCGATATTCCCTGGTCAAAGACCTTTGTCGTGAAAAGCGTGGAGTATCAGCGTGATATTGTACCTATCCACTTCAGTGGTCAGAATTCGAAGTTCTTCTATCGTTTGGCCAATTTCAGCGACCGTTTCCTGCCATTCAATCTGGCCATGCTTTTCTTGGTGGATGAGATGTATAAGAATGTTGGTAAAACGTTCGAAGTGAAGATAGGCAAGCCTATTCCTTGGCAGACCTTTGACAAAAGTAAAACCCCGTTGGAATGGGCAAGATTTGTCCAAGACCAGGTATATTCCCTATAAACTCTAAACTCTAATCTCAAAATGGAACAACCAATCATCCAACCCATTAGCAAGGAAGTGCTTAAAAGTGAGCTGACTCCAGACAAGCAGCTTCGCATGACCAACAAGAGCAACAACGAAATCTATGTCATTACAGCGCATAATGCGCCCAATGTAATGAAGGAGATCGGTCGATTGCGTGAGATTGCCTTCCGTGAAGCTGGTGGAGGAACAGGAAAGGAGACGGATATCGACGAGTTTGATATCTGTGAGAACTGCTATAAGCAGCTTATTGTTTGGAATCCAGAGGATGAGGAGATTATTGGCGGTTACCGTTATCTGTTAGGTACAGATTGGCAGTATGACGAGAAAGGTCAGCCTATTCTGGCCACCAGTCACATGTTCCATTTTTCTGAGAAGTTCTTGAAGGAGTATGCCCCTTATACTGTTGAGTTAGGTCGTTCGTTTGTCAGTCTGCCCTACCAGTCCTCACGCATGGGCGCCAAGAGTTTGTTTGCACTCGACAACCTTTGGGATGGCTTGGGTGCATTGACCGTTATCCGTCCCAATGTGAAGTATTACTTTGGTAAGATGACCATGTATCCCTCATATATCCGTAAAGGACGTGACATGATTCTCTATTTCCTTAAAAAGCATTTCGATGACAAGGAGAACCTTATTATCCCGATGAAACCGTTGGAATTGGAGACGGATGTGAAGGAATTGAAGGCTTTGTTCTGTGGCAAGACGTTCAAGGACGACTACCTGATACTGAACCGCGAAATCCGTAATATGGGCTATAATATTCCGCCATTGGTCAATGCCTATATGGGATTGTCGCCTACGATGAAGTTGTTTGGAACAGCTATCAACTATGGATTTGGTGATGTTGAAGAGACAGGTATCCTGATTGCTGTTGATGAGATCTTAGAAGACAAGCGTAAGCGCCATATCGATTCATTCATCAAGGAGCACCGTGATGAATTGGAGATAACTTCTGGAGCCAACAAACTGATTTACAAATATAAAGGCTAAACTACTGACGAATGCGTCGACTCTTTTTGTTGTGGGCTTTCATGCCCGTATTGGCTTTTGCTCAGAGTCTTGATTCGCTTCACATCCTGATTGATGCTGAGGCAAACGTTTCTTCCCCCTATGTTTATCATTCCTTTCAGGACGCTGCTACCCACTTCCGCGATGGCATTACCGTCTATATCAATCCTGGTGTCTATTGGATAGACGACCCCGATGATGCCACAGTGAGGGTGGGTAAGAACGGACGAGAGCCTTTTGGCATGGTGGTCAAGTGTAATAACCTGCATCTCATAGGAAAGGGTGAGCAACCTGAGGATGTCGTACTGGCCAGTCAGCGAGGTCAGACCCAAGGTGCTGTTGGCAATTTCACCATGTTCGACTTTTGGTGCAACCTGTTGGAGGTGGAGAATCTGACGATGGGTAACTATTGCAATGTTGACCTTGTGTACCCCAAAAATCCCCGATTTAATCGGAAAAAGCGCAGTGATGCTATTACACAGGCGCATGTGGGCTATGTGCATGGCAGCCGTCTGGTAGCCAGAAAGGTGCGTTTCATCAGTCGTCTGAATCTTAATCCGTTGAATGGCGCTCGCAACTCGTATTATGAGGACTGCCATTTCGAATGTACCGATGATGCCTTGAACGGCAACGCGACCTATCATCGCTGCAATTTTGATCTCTATGGTCAAAAACCTTTTTGGAGCACTTTTGGCAAGGGCGTCTTATTCGTTGACTGCGACTTTTACGTGAAGGGGGAGAATCGCGAGATGTATTTCTGCAAACAAGGTGGCCCCGTAACGCTGAAGGATTGTCGTTATCATGCACCTTCTGACGACATCTATATTGGTTGGACGGCCTACCCCCAGCCTTGGTTGCGCTGTTATCAGCAGAACTTTACCCTGAATGGCAAACCTTATCTGATTGGCAGTCGACAACCACAGAACACGCTCCAACCAGCTGTTATGGACTCACATCTGATGGATCCGCCTTTTCTGTCCATCAGTCGGCATGAGGCCAATCTTTTGACTGGTCGTGATACGTTGCTGTTGTCTTGTCAGGAGACAGTCTCTTGGCGCGTAGAAACGGACTTCGAGAAGTTTGTGTCATTGAACCCTCTTGGCAAAAAAGTCGAGATAACACCCACGAATAATTCTGATGAAACCGCCGATTTTTGCATAATTGCCAGAACCCGTGACGGTCGTGAGGCCGCTTGCCATCTGGTAGTGAAGCCCTCAATATTACCTGCTCCAGACTTTGTCAAAAAGCCTCGAATTGTACAATGTGGCCATCAGCTCCTATTGGAATATGAACTTGACTTGCAAGGCAGACGTGACGAATCGCTTATCACTTGGTATCGCGATGATGTTCCTATAGCAACCAGTCATGTTCAGCCAGAACGTAGTCTGCAGGTTAGTGAGTCCGATCGTCAGCATGCCATCAAAGCTATCATTAAACCTAAACATCAACGTAGCGACTATGGCAATTCGCTTATTGCTCAGTTCAAGGTGAAGCGTGTTCCTCAACTAAATGCTATTGATACCGATTTTAGCCAATTCTATTGTGATTGGCAGCCTGTGGTTGCTGAGGGTTTATGGACCATTGATGGCTATAAGCCTACTGACACCTCTGAATACGACTGGGCTTTCAATCGTCAGAAACCCATGTGGGAATATGGCAAAGGCTTCAATGGTGCCGTTGGAATGGGACTTTTGCAGGCTCAGCGTGGTGCCCGTCTGATGTATACCCCTGTCAAAAGAACCTATGGTGACATGTCGTTGACCCTTCATGTTGATCCCACCAAAACTGCAGGGCAGGGATTCGGTTCTGCCACTGGTCAATATATGGATGTATGTCTGAAGTTTGATACTGAAACCTTAACGGGTTATGGTCTTCGTATCATCCGAACCACGAAACATGCCAAGGCTGTCGACTTCTATCTGGTACGTTACGATCATGGTCAGATTACAGCGTTGACGGAGCCTGTATCCTCAACCTGTTATCGTACCAATTGTACTATTTCTCTCCATTTCAACGGAAGTCTGCTCTCTGCTGACGTCACGACGACCACACCGCAGCCAGCTCATTCCACCCTTCCTCATGAGGTTCATCTTCGTGCAAATGTTGAGAATAACGCCTTTGGTGGCATCCATATTCAGCATACGGGTTCCTGTGGTGAGAGCACGACTATGCTCCACCATCTGCAAACCGTTTGGCAATAATAAGGAATTTGTTTGCTTTGTTAAGGACGTCCACCGCCAAATCCGCCGCCTCCGAAGCCACCACCGCCTCCGAAGCCGCCGCCAAAGCCGCCACCACCGAAGCCGCCAGGTCCATCGCCTCCAAATCCACGACGACCACCACGTCCACCAGATCCGTTTTGACCTCCGAAGAGGTTCAGACGATAGCTGACGTGCAGCATGGCGTACGATGTGATGGCGTTGACCTCTTGGTCGCGCCAACCATTGGCATTAACGGTACGTGAAAAATTGGTTTGCTCATGCAGGATATCGTACCACTGTAACATGACCGTCAACACCTTTCCGCGTAGGAAGCTGTGCGATAGCTGGGCATTCCAAAGCAGTTCATTAGTATTCAGGGTTTCATCGGCATAGCCTCGCTTGCTATACATGTGGAAATCGGTAGAGAGATTCGAACCCCATGGGAACGTAATCTTCGTGTTACCACCATATTGGAAGTTCCATGTTGTCAGGTTGTTAGAAGCCTGCAGACGGTTGTCGGTACGTGCGTAGGTGGCACGTCCGTTCAGCGAGAAGCTGAGCCATCTGTTACGGAAACTGAGCGATAGCGATGGATTTACATTGTAGGTATGCGTTACGTTACGGTCAGGAGTGGCCGTACGGTTCAGGTTGACATAGCCCACGCGATGCGAGTAGGTGGCATTGATAGAGCCCGTGACATCCCATCGGTTCAAAGTGTCCAGTCCGATAGTGAAGCCCATGCCGAAGTTGGCATTCCAGTTGCCGTTGATGTTCTCAGGTCGCGAAATACGTCCACCAGTCGTCTCGTTATAGGTCACGATATTACCGATGCTATTGCTGGTTATCGTCCATCCAGCATTGGAGTTGAAACTCCAGTTACGCTGATTCTTAGGTACTTGGAATCCAAGACTGTCTGTGACGAGGGTTGGCTGTCGCATCATTTGGAAATTAACACGGAGGTTTGAGTTGAAGGAAGGTTTCAGTCCTGGATTACCCATCGTGATGCTCAGCGGGTTTGTATCGTCGTAAATGTCAAGCAATTGCGTGATATTGGGCTGCTGCGTCTGTCCACGGAACTGTACCTGCAGGTTGGTCTGCTGATTAAAGCGGTAGCGCATGTTCAGCGTTGGCGATATGTTGGTTACCGTACGCACGGTGTCAACAGGACGCCCTAGGTATTGCTGGATGAAGTGGGAACGCTGGGGTAGGATAGAGATACCTGCGTTCAAATTTATCTTTTCGCGGACATAGCGTAACTGCACTTCGATGTTATGGTTATACTCCGTGCGCTCTGAATAGCGGCTCAGGTCGTTGCTGAGGTAGCTCTCATAAGGGTTGTCCAGATAGCCGAATAAGGCAGTCCAGTCGCGATAATCCTGCAGGACTTCTTCAAAGGCTGCATCTGAATAGTTGGGGAAATCATAGGTGGCAGGGTCACTCTTCTGATGGCTGTATTCGTAACGATAGTTCAATTGCAGGAATAATCCCATCTGTCCGAAACCACGAGGCTGGTTGCGCCCGAAGGGACCACGTTGCCGTTGCCCGTTGGCTGGTGTCTCTTGTTCTTTCGGCTTGAATGTCAACAGCGGTTCCGTATAGGTAATTCCCAGCGAGTAGCTTAGGTTGTTGTTGTCAGAAAGGGTATAACGGTTGGTCTGATAGGTAGAGTCTCCGCCCCAAATGTTTTTCTGCTGATACAGGTGTACAGCTGATAAACTGGCATTCTTGTTATTGCCGTCGCTATATCTGAAGTTGGCACTCAGGGCAACATTTCTGCCATTGGTTCCCAGTCTGCGATACAGTTGTACTTGTGCATTGACATTCTTGTTCTCGCCATAGCTCAGCGACTTGTTCTGGCGGCTGTTGACAACTAATGAATCGTTGTTTAATAGTCTAAGGCCCTCATCACTCAATGGATCGAGTACATAGTCGAAAGGATTCCTATTGAATGATGCCGAGGTAGAAAAACTCCTGCTGTCGTTGGTAGAGAAACTGACGTCAGGACGGAACGACAGGGTTGTCATGGGATCGATGGTCCACTGCAGGTTCATGTTACCCGTCCAACTGTTGTTACGCGAATAGCTCTGACTGATACTGTTCGAGAAGGCACCACCACGCGTGTTAACGAAACTCTCCGAGCCTGTGCGGTTCCAGTTGTCGGTATCGCCATGATTCCACGTCACTCGCCCACTCAGTTTTAGTTTGTTCTGCTTCTCATAACTGATGTCCAATGCACCCGTCTTCGTTTCGCGCTGTCCTTGTCCGTTGCCACGGCCTCGTCCGCCTCGTCCACTGAAGTTACGGTCATTCACGTTGTTGGCATTACCCATAAACGTATAGCGTACGTCGCCGAAAGGTTTCATGGCTGTCAGACGGATGCCATAACGTCTGTCGGTACCAATACCGACGTCAGGATTGGCCTGCAAACCTTTTCTTGCACTGCGCTTGGTCACAAATTCCAGCACGAAGTCGTCGTTACCATCGTCAATACCCGTCATGCGGCTCAGGTCGCTCTTCTCATCATAGGCCTTTACCTGGTCAATGACGTACGAGGGCAGATTCTTCATTACGGCGTCGTTGTTGCCCGTCATAAAGTCACGTCCGTCCAGCTTGAATCGCTTCACGTCCTTTCCGTTGATGCTAATCTTACCGTCATCATCAATCTTGGCACCAGGCAGAGCCTCAACCAGTGCCTCGATGACCGACCCCTCCGGCACACGATAGGCATCGGCATTATACACCACCGTATCGTCCTTGATAATCATCTTGGGCAGATTGGCTGTCACTACAGCATCGTCCAACTGCAAGGCATCAGGTGTCATCTCTATTTTGCCAAGTGCCTGCGTATGCCCAGCCGTCAGCGTCACACGCTGTTCAATCGTCTTATAGCCTAAGAACGTGATACGTAGCAGATAGGAACCTGTGCCGCCGTTATTAAACGAAAAACGGCCTTGCGCATCAGAAAAGGTTCCTCCGACAAATGTCGTGTCCCTGCCAATGCGATACAACTGTGCTGTTGCCCTCATCAGTGCTTCGTTGGTGTCGGCATCAGTTACGCGTCCTGTCAGCGATGGTGTTTGAGCCGACAAGCTAAGGAATCCAAAACAGCAAATAATCAATAAAAAAGTGGGTCGTAGAAGTTTCATTTAGTCTTTGTTTTACCTTTTGACGTAAATGAACCCCAAAGGTTTAAAATCAATGGGGACAAATCTGCCCCCATTGAACTGATACTTAGAATTTTCCTTGAATTTTGTCTGCCGGAATCTCTACGGGCGTCTTCAGACCTGGCCAGTAGTTGGTCCAGTCTGTTGTCTTCCCCTGTGCGCTGTCGGCTTTCTTGATACCGTGACGGAAAGCACCCTCTACTACGTAGTACTTGCCGTTCTTCTCATAGAAGGTCTTAAACTGCATCTCCTGAATTGACGACCACTCGTCCTTGTATTCGGGCATGGTGAATACGGGCAGACCCTGCCAAGCGAACGATGTAGAATAGGTGCCGAGAATCTTGGTGGGAGCCAGTGCCGACTTCACTTTGGCGTTGATCTTTGCCTTGTAGTCAGCTACAGCCTTGGCATTACGGTTCTTGTCGGTCAAGTCGTTCAGCAGATAGTTCTTGTCTACAATGCTCTTGATATACTCGGCATTAGCCTCGGCCTGTTTCTCTTCAGCACTCTTCTCCTTAGTGCCAGTCTGGCTCATGTAGAGCTGCTTGATACGGGCGCACTCTGAAGTCAGAGCATCAGCATCGGCCTTCGATATAGGCTCGCTTGTTGCACCTTTCTTTTCCTGTGCACGCTTGATGTTTGCAGGAATCTGGTTGTTCACCATGTCGAGCACGTAAGCAGGCTGGGCATGAGCAGAGAATTCTTCAGTGTTGCCCTTCAGATAGCGCAGGATGAAAGTCAGCTGACGAGCAGCCTCATGCGCGTTACGTACATTATAATTCTTGGTGTAGTCCTCTACGCTGGCCCATTTCCACAGTATTCTGCCGTTTTCTGTCTGGTCCAATCCCAGATATTTGTCCATACCGCCAGCCTTCTCTACATTATTCTTCTCCTGTACGGCAGGGTGAGCGGCAGCGTAGTCGGCTTGAGCCTTGGCCGTTACGTCATCATTACTACTGCTGTTGTTGTCGCTAACTCCAACAGCTTTCTTAGCTTTCTTCACAAGTCCGCCAAACTGAGCCTGGGCGGGCGTCTGTACTGCAAAAGCGAGGGCAATACCCATGCACATTTGCATCATCAAATGGCTTTTTCTCATTTCCTTTTTTGTTTAATTAATAATGGTTACAATAAGTTGAAGTCCTCTTTTGAAGCCTTTCAGCTCTATTTCAACGCGGCAAAGGTACAAATTTATTCTATTACTTCCAAATATTTTCCACAAAAAATCTCGAAAAAGTACCACTCCCTTCGTCATTTTTAATGAATTTCATTTTTACCCTCACTTCTTCACGTCATAGGCCTCAAACCCTTATGTGCAGGGCATTTGAAGGATGTGAGGGATAAGCAATGTCCCTCACGTTACCCTCACATTTTGGGTCACATCCGCTCCCATCACATTGACGTGAGGGCTCGAAGATAAAAAAGTGAGGGAGACGTGAGGGAGAACTGTTATCCCTCACGTGCCCTCAGTCCTTTATACATCGGCCTTTGAGAGGTGTCATGTGAGTATGTGAGGGACATTTTCGAATTCCTTGATTTTTCGGATCCGATTCATCGAATATTCGCAATTGTTTCATCTACAGCTTGCGTTCAGTCCGATTAATGCAAACTCCCAGTCCGAAGGCTTCGGACTCGCAGTCCGTAAGGAGCGAACTGGCAGTCCGTTGGGACGGACTAATCTCTTTTACTAAACATCGTTTCTCTTGGAAAGAAAGGCCGTTTCTCTGGTAGTAACATGCCGTTTTAATCTGAGTGCATTATAGATGGCTGTGTAGTCCATGATTCGCGATGCATGCTTGAGTTATTTTACTCCGGAAGAAATTATGAATACTCTTGGAGTATTTCCGATTAGTCCGAAAGTATTGGACAGCTTAATGCCTACTAACATTGGTGGTGATACTTTGAGTGGAGGGTCAGTGAGGGGTGAGTGTAGGGTCACGAGCACCCTACACTCCTCTCAATCCCTTTATACATCGGCATTACCAATGATTTGAGTGTAGGGTGTAGGGTAAATCGATAAAAAGCCTTATCCTGCGATGAGTATGGTAGTCGACCTCACAGAGGGAGCACAGAACCGTCCACATGATCCATTCAAGACGGCTGCTTGATTTTTTGTTGGTATATGTTTGCAAATTTCGGATAAAACCATTATCTTTGCAGCGGAATAAATAAAAGAATAAGATTATGGAAGATAAAAAAGTTATATTCGACCACCCAATAGGTACTTTCAAAAACTCTGTAAGAGCCTATCGAGAGTACAAGAAAGAGTGGCGTGCCAAGATGGAAGTAAAACTGGCCAAGATGGAAGAAGAGATTAGACAAGCTAAGAATGATCCCTTTTATAAAGTCGAGACCGTATGAATCCACTAGACACACAGCGCCTTTTTCTAGAGTGTCCATATCCTGTAAAACAAGACGGTAACGAGTATACTTTTAAGACCGAACATGACATAGTATACTCGGTAGACTTTAAGGAAGAACTGACTTTCTCGCCAATCCCTGCTTATTGGTTCGACCTGACAAACCTCAGTCATAAGCCATCACCCAATGATCCGAAAGTACGTGAAACAGTAATACGTATCATTGTGGAGTTTTTCCGTGCTAATCCAGATATAATGCTGTATATGTGTGATAGTGCTAATGACCAGCAGGCACAACGCAATCGTCTTTTCCTGCGTTGGTTTATGGGAGCCGAACAAAGCAAATTGTTCTTCATCAAAACAGCCCAGGTAACTGACGAGGGAACGGAGAATTTTATAGCTATAATTGTCCCCAGACAGCATCAGTATCTTGATGATATTATAGCGAGGTTTGATGCGGAAATAGCAATGTTTCAGTCAAATAAGCCCGAGTGATTTATTCATGACGTATGAATTATGGGGACGGAACCGTAACTTTTGTACCTCTGCCATCCTAATCAACGCTTGTAGAAACGGCATATCCAATACCATATATCCACTCCAATTGAGAGCGATGTAGGATATACTTTCGTCTCATTGTTCAGTTTAAAAAGAGGAGTTAGATTTTGGGAATAATTGATAGTAAAGGGGCCAAGTCCTGCAGTCACCAACCATTGAGCGCCAAAACGAGAGGTATAATTTAGGCCGACACCTGTTTGCAATGAAAACAAACGATTATTGGTCTGAGCACCTATTAACAGAGGAATACGCACCGCAGTGAAAGATAGAGAATTATTTTTATGCTCATCGTCCGCTGGCACAAACTCAACCTTATACCCATCTTTCTTAGCACAATAATCACTTGAGACTTTATAAAAGCATCCTTCAAATTGTAGTCCCGCAGATATACCTGCTATTCCACGATATAGGTTTCTAGATATTTGCAGAATAGTGAATCCACAATTAATTTTATTGAAGATGCCGCTGCGTAAATGGAGTTGTGATTGTTGATCTCCCGTCAAACCACCGTTTAACCATGATGTACCAAACCAAATCATCGGAACGACAGGTATATAGCATTCAAGATTTTTGTCGTAGTATTCGGTTGCCGGTTCCGGTGCCAGTAATGCAATAAGTCCATCGACTGCCCACTTTTGCTTTTCTCGTAGAGAAACCGATTCGTCATTCTGTGCTCCTATAGTCAATGAGCAGAACAGCATTGTTACTATCAAAAGTATTTTCATTTCTCTATTGTAGTTAATAATGTAAGTTGTTTACTCTTCTTCCTTGAGCACAGCCTCGGTGTTCTGCTCCTTTGGAGTGGCCTTGATGTAGTAGATGTCTTGTCCGGGCTTGCTGACGGCATTGTTACCGAGGTCGACGCCTAAGCCTATCAGACCGCCAAACACGATGTTGCCAAAGGCCCATCCATTCACCTTACGGTTCAGGATAATGTCCTCGTAAATGTAGTTAGGTGATGTTATCTTGATGTGTTGCCCATCCAGGTGCTGTCGCTTAACTTTTACCTCAGCAGGCAACACCACATCCTCATAGGTCTGATAGCTGGTTGTAATTGTCATCGGCTCCGTAAACTTACCGTCAATCTGGATCGTTGCCGTCGTTCCCGACACTATTGTGGCGCACGAGCTGAACAGCGTCGCCACACAGGCTGCCATCGCAGCCATCATCAATGTTTTCTTCTTCATCGTTCTTATATTATAATTCTCTAACTCCATGTACAAAAAGAACCTTTTGCAACTTTATCAAAATGTGATACCCTGAGCTTTCACATATTGTGCAACTATGAATCCAATAATAATCGAACCTATTAATATGCTTGAAGTGATAATAAAAAGTAGCCATCCATTATTCTGTCCACTTCGATTTATTTTTCCTTCCATCACATATATAGCATCTTTTTTAAGCAAGTAGTATCGACTATCTAATATGATCATAAAAAATAGTATTGTTAACACATATCTCGTTTTAGGATAACTATAAAGGGCTTGTAATTTATCAGGAGAGACAAACAATAAAAGAATATCCAATGATGCAGTAAAAATAAAAAAGAGAACCACACTACTATTAATAATTGCTGTGTTCTTTGCGTTCCATTCTGCATAGTGAAACTTGCGAAGCATCATATAGCAGCAACATGTAATGAAATCAATTATGAACATAAACACTTTGTTAATTAACTATTTATGTACACAAAAGGAACCGTCCCTTTTGTGTACTTTGTGTACTTACCTAATCTACCTTGAACCCTAAATTAAGCTGAAAACGAATTTCCGTATTGTCATCACTGATATCTTTCTTCCATTTTGTCTTATCGTCCCATATATTTTGTTCAATAATGGTATTATTAATATACATGTTTTTAATTATAAGCCACAAAGGTATAACGCCGTCTGCTTCAGGAACAAATTTTGGAGAATGACGCGAGTTCCATCCAACAATTGCGGAAAGTGATGCCTTAGGAGGAATCGTAAATATTGTATCCGTCGGATGGTCTTTAAAAGAAGAAAAGCCCTGAACTCCTATGTCTTGAAAATATACATTATGTATTTGAATTTTATAATTTGATATCATAGGAGTAGTTATAATTTTTATACTATCGTTGGTATTGTTATTAATATCGAAACAATAACTATACCATGACTCACATGATATAAACAAGAATGTGATGGCAATTGTGATACAACGCGTTAACATTCTAAGAATTTTATTATGATTATACATGTTCATTGCCCCCATGAGTCTTGATTATTTACAGTCGGTAACCTACGGTAAGTTGAAGTTTGTTTACCTTTTTGTCACCATAATACCCACCTTCAGACACAATCAGCTGATTGTAAGAACTGCCATATTCACTCCGATAGTTTAACCGCAAATTCTGCAAGCCAAACACATAGCGCAGATCGAAGACGAAACGATTGAATTCATAGGAAACACCCACAGGAATGGAGAAGTAAAATGCATGCATAGCATCTCCAGTGTTTTTGGATGTTGTTGTTAACGACATATTATAAGACGACTCTGACGTTTCTTCCTGGTCTTGTGCTCCAGAGTGAAGGCGGAAGTTTGCCTGAATACCTGCTTTCAGTGCAAGATTCTTGTATACATAGACATTGGCCAACAGAGGGATTTCTATGCGTCCTGTATTGATGGTAAAACCATTGTTCATTGACAGGAGATTCGAACGGTAACGTTCCAATGAATAGAACACACCCGATGATACTGCCACACGATTCAACGCCTGCCAGTCAACACCGACACCAGCCGTGATACCAATCTCATAGTCGAGTGGCTGACTGATAATAAGGTTGTCACCAAACGTTGGCACAAACGTCCATTTCCCTTTTTCTGTCTGCGCCTGCGCTATTGTAGCAACACACATCAATGCAAATAAAATTAGTCTATTCGTCATCGTCTTGTTTTAAATTTGCGACAAAGATATGTAACGTTACTCGTCGCTACCATCATATTTCTGAGGATTTCCGTAATGCCAATCAATGACTTTCCAGCCCTTTGACATAGCAGTCGCCACCTGCGATTTAGTGATGACATTCCTCTCTGAAGCGTAACGGGCATTTATGACGCAGAATGTATCTGGGCATTCTGATGACAACGACGCGATGAGCGCATCCATGGACTCGCTATAGATTTGGTTCTGGTAGCAATAGACGTTTACCAGTTTCTTGAGTCCAGTCAGGTCAATCGATGTCAGCAAGTTCCTTTCAAGATGAACTTTCTCGAGTTTTGTATTCTTCGACAAGTCGATGGATTTCAATTGGTTTCGGTCTAAATCCATATAGACAAGTTCTGTGTTCTTAGAGACATCCACATCTTTTAACCCACAATTTGAAGCTTTCAGACTTATCAAGTTGAAGAAGAACTCGATGCCTTTCAGACTTGATACACTTGAACTTGATATATCTAAGCTTGTCACCCCTTCGATTTCCTTCTGCGTCAGTAAATTGTCATTGGCCCATTTACAGTTTCTCGCCAACCAATCACGGAGGCCTGCATCGGGGAAGGTCGTTTCGTCGATAACGACAATGGAACCAGGAGGTGAAGCCAATTTAATAGCGTCAATGTCCAGATAATAGCAGTCGCTATAGGAACTGGCTTCCGATGGGAGTCTCGGTGTCGAATATAATCCACCGGAGAATACCACAGACAGTCCATCTACCAAATACGCCTCGGGCAGGGCTTTCAATGGATAATAATAGATACCACAATCTTTTTCGTTCTTTTCATCATCGATAATCATCCAACCCCTCAATCTGTCCTTAAACATCGTGCCCGTTCTGTCGGTAACATGCTGGACATCCTTGCAAGGCTCAACAACGCACAGATACTCCTTTTCGTTTCCCTTTTGTCGTCTGAACTTGCTAATTCTGAATGCAATCATATCACCAATCTCGAACGAAAGGTCTGGGAGATCAGATGTCGCGAAATGGCAGTTATGGTAACTGCTCGAGGGCGGCCAACTACGGGTATAATAGAGGGTTTTTGCAGGGGAATTGACGATTTTCACTATGACCTCCCCATCGTCGATAGCCGTTACCTCGCCGATATAGGGGTCTGTCGGTCCATTCTTCCACGCATAGGAATACTCCTCACTGTCGTCATAATCTTTGGTAAACACGAAGTAGTCTTCGTCAGTAAAGTAGAGCTTCAGTTGCTTTCCAGAAATCTGATAAGACTTGATGTCATATATATGGCTCTCAAAAAATAGATTCTCCTTATAACCTAACAGTACCATTTCAGATCCCCGCGACGTCGTGTCCCAGTTCATTTCGTTTCCATTAAGTGTCAACTGGCCAACGGTTATCTCATTAACCATTGACCAAGCCCAGACAGAACCATTTTCCCTGAATTCGATACTGAGATGATGATGGCTGACGTAATTGGTATCAACCTCAAACCAAGTTCCGTCTTCCGTCCACCCTACCAGCCGCCACTCGCCATAAAGCGATTCCGTGGGGTCGCTATTGTCATAGACAGGCATGTCATCAATACTACACGCAATCATGCCAGTCAATGTCAACAGCATCACTGCCATTCCGATAAATGTCTTTGCTTTTATCATACGAACAATCTTAATTGGGTTCCAATTTGTCAGCAAATATAGATAAAAAAATCGAAAGTCCAAAACTTTCTTCTACATTTTTACAAAAGTATGGGTTAAGATGGGAGGAAGAATAGAAATAATATTGGGATGATTTTGCTTAATCGAAATTTTTGTGCTATCTTTGCAACGTTAAACAAAAAGGTTATGGCACTGAAAGTACTGAAAGAACGTATCCTGCAGGATGGACGGCTTATGGAAGGCGGCATTCTCAGAGTAGACAGCTTTGTGAATCATCAGATGGATCCTTGCCTGATGAAAGAGGCAGCGGTAGAGTTTATGCATCGTTTTGCTGACTTGAAGGTGAACAAGATTCTGACCATTGAGGCTTCAGGCATTGCACCTGCCGTGATGTTAGGCTATTTGATGGAACTGCCTGTGGTTTTTGCGAAGAAGAAACTTTCTACTATGTCTCAATGCTATCATACTGAGGTGCGCTCGTTCACTAAACAGCGTTCTTACAATGTGGTCATCAACAAAGAATACCTGACAGCGGATGATCATGTGCTGTTCATAGACGATTTTCTTGCGTTCGGCAATGCGGCTATTGGCATTGTAGACATCTGTCGGCAGGCAGGGGCTACGATTGAGGGCATGGGATTCCTGATAGAGAAGGAATTTCAGCGTGGGCGTGAACTGCTGCAACTGGAAGGTATCAGACACATCGAGTCGCTGGCCATCATCGAGTCGTTGACGGACAGTCAGATTAAAATCAAGGACGATTAATCCACTCCATTTTAAAATCTTTAATGCAATTGATAATGAAAAAGTTAGTTATGACGCTTGCAGCCGTCCTTTGCTGCACCCTTACCGTTTCAGCCCAAGATGTTCAGGCTGACAGAAACAAACAGTACAACATCGTGCTGAACAGTTCGCAATACACTCATCGCGACGATAAAATGTCGACAGGCGAGGCCGTTAGTAAGATTCTAACTGGCGTGTTGACTGGTAAGACCTCGGTTCAGCAGCCTAAGTTCGAAGAAGATGTGAAGACAGGCATTGTCAAAGGCTTGTCTAATGCCCGTCGCTACCGTTACAACGAGGGACTTTTGCAGGCTGGTGACAATGCGGAAGCAGGCAATCTCATTGTCGATGCCGTCATTACCAATATTACAGCCAAGTCGGAAAGTAAGGACACGAAGG
>Ga0265298_10002113_pt1 | contig 28360 bp, 19 predicted proteins | sample AusTroGonzalo_MG_3_FD_193486 | JGI IMG/M metagenome (GOLD analysis project Ga0265298, IMG submission 193486) | Bovine rumen microbial communities from tropical cattle in Woodstock, Queensland, Australia - Gonzalo_01 | ecosystem: Host-associated > Mammals > Digestive system > Stomach > Rumen ...
GAGCACAATGGGTCGTTCCGCCTCACCTGCCTGGCCTGCAGCGACATTACGCCGATTCTCGACGCGCTGGAGCAGGTAATCAAAGACCACGAACTTCCGTTTGAGCGCACACCCGAACAGCGCTTTTCCCTGCCGAAAACGAACTGGCGGGACGGCATGGCGCTGGATTGACGGACGTGCCGCGCGCGGCACAAAGAACATGAGTCATTGTTTTCCGGCAGCCCGGAGGCGGAGCAATCCGCCCCGGGCTTTTGCTGTATTGCAAACAGACCCGGCTTGTGGGATCCGCGAACGCCGGGGAACCTGAAAAAGAAAGAAAAATCAAAAAAGAAATCAAAAAACCAGAGATTTTTTCCATTACCTGTGGTTTGAGTCACGCTTTTGCAACGCTTCGTATGGTATAATACTGTCAAAGCACGGATCGTTGGAATTTTCAGGATTTGCCGGTCAAAGGTATTGAGAAAAATCCGGAAGATATGTTATCCTGCAGGTATCGAAAAACAGAAAAAAAGGAGGACGCAGAAATGGCAGAGGAAAACAGCCGCTTATTCAGCGAATTCGACAGCTTCCTGTTCCACCAGGGAACAAACTATGAAGTTTACCAAAAACTGGGCGCCCATCCGGATGTGGTGGACGGCGTGGCCGGAACGCGCTTCGCCGTCTGGGCGCCGAATGCGCAGTATGTCTCCGTGATCTGCGCGAAAACCGGCTGGGAAAACGAGCAGTGGATGAGCCGCAGCATGTGGGACAGCGGTGTCTGGGAATGCTTCCTGCCGGGGGTGGGTTCCGGGGATGCCTATCGCTATCTGATCACCGGTGCCGACGGCGTGCGCCGGGACAAATCCGATCCCTATTCCTTCTGGTATGAGCGGCGCCCAGCCAACGCGTCGATTGTCTATCCGCTGGATTCCTATTCCTGGAACGACGGGGATTACCAGAACCAGCGGGATAACACCAAGGTATTGGAAAAGCCCATGGCCATCTATGAGGTGCATCTCGGCTCCTGGAAAAAGGGATACCAGGGCGACTGGGACGAGGACGGTTTTCTGAATTATACCCAGCTGGCGGACGACCTGGTGCAGTACATGCAGTATATGGGATACACCCATATTGAGCTCATGGGGATCTGTGAGCATCCCTTTGACCTGTCCTGGGGATACCAGGTGACCGGATACTACGCCCCGACCAGCCGCTACGGAACGCCGAACGATTTCCGAGCCTTTGTCGACAAAATGCACCAGGCCGGCATCGGCGTGATCCTGGACTGGGTGCCGGCCCATTTCCCAAAGGACGGCTTTGCCATGTCCTGGTTTGACGGCACGCCGCTGTATGAAAGCTGCGACCCGCTGCGCCGGGAATTCCCGGTCTGGGGAACCCTGGCCTTTGACCACACCAAACCGGAGGTCCGGTCCTTCCTGATCGCCAACGCGATCTACTGGATTCGCGAATTCCATATCGACGCCCTGCGGGTGGACGCGGTGGCTTCCATGCTGTACAACGACTATGACCGGAATGAATGGCGGCCCAACATGTTCGGCGGGCGGATGAACCTGGAAGGCATGGACTTTATGCGCCAGCTGAATACGGAAGTCTGCGGCCGGACCAGCGGATTCCTGATCGCGGAGGATTCTTCGGCGGAATGGGGCATCACGGAAGACGTCCGCAACGGCGGCCTGGGTTTCACGTTTAAATGGAACATGGGCTGGATGAACGATACGCTGCGGTATTTCAAGCTGGACCCGGTTTACCGGAAATGGCACCACGGGCAGCTGACGCATATTGCGGACTACGCCTTCACAGAAAACTATGTCCTGGTGCTGAGCCATGACGAGGTCGTCTACGGAAAAGGGGCCATGGCCATGAAGGCCCCGGGCAGCAAGGAAGAACGCCTGGGTGAATTGAAAGCGATGTATACCTGGCAGTTTACCTTCCCGGGCAAGAAGCTGATGTTCATGGGCCAGGAGTTTGCCCAGGAGCGGGAATGGAACGTGAAGGACAGCATCGACTGGCACCTGGCGGACGACATGGGCCACCGGGACGTGATGCAGTGCGTGCGGAACCTGGTGGGCCTGTATAAAATGTATCCGTCGCTGTATTCGGACAGCAGGGATTCCCGCACCTTTGAGTGGGTGAACCGGGGCGACGCGGACCGAAATATCCTGGCCTACATCCGCCGGAACCCGTGGGATTATTCCGGCGCGGTGCTGTGCGTGCTGAACCTGTCGCCGGTATCCATTTATGACTACAGCTGCGGCGTACCCTTCGGCGGGCTCTACAAGCGGGTCTTCAGCACCTACGACAGCCTGCCGGGGCAGGGGAATCCGGCGGAGGTCGGCGGCATACCGCCGCTGACGGCGGACTGGAAGGAGTGCGACGGCTATTCCCACCGCATCACCTACAGCCTGCGGCCCTTTGAATGCATCGTGGTGGAATTCCCGAGATAACGCATTCCGGGAAAAAGGAGGCTGCCTGCCGCGCAGGCAGTTGCTGCTGCCGGAGCAAAAGCGCAGATGGGGAGATGAGAACATGACGGCACATCCCGGAGCGGGAATCCGGCCGGAAATGCTGGCGGGCCACGGAAAAAGGATTTTTACAGTGACGGATTACGGGGTGGCCGGTGCCGGCAGCCCTGCGGAAAATACGCGGGTGATCAATGACCTGATCGCCAGAGCATCCGAAGGCGGGGGAGGAACCGTGCTGATTCCGAAAGGAATTTACGGGGTCTACACCCTTCGGATGCAGGACGATGTGACGCTGCACCTGGAAAAAGGCGCCGTGCTTCGTGCCGCCCGGCCGGAAGCCGAAGGGGGAAACTATGACGAACCGGAGGTAAACCTCTTCGCGGGCATTCAGGACCACGGGCACAGCTATCTGGCCAACAGCCTCATTTACGGCCGGGACCTGCACAGGATTGCGATTACGGGCAGCGGGGTGCTGGACGGAAGCAATTATCATACCCGGAAACCCGGCGAGCCGCTGGAATACATCCTGAACCGGTGGGATCCGGCTTTCCCGGAAAAAAGAACCGGGAAGGGGCATGCGGGGAGCTGGTTTGGCAATAAGGGCATTGCGCTGGACGGCTGCGAAGGCGTTGTGCTGACAGATTTCACGTTTCTGATCGGCGGGCATTTTGCCCTGATTCTGAGCGGCTGCAGGGATATCTGGATGGACCGCCTGCTGGTGGATACGGCGCGGGACGCGCTGGACCTGGACGGAAGCCAGGATGTTACGCTGAGGAACTCCGTATTCAATTCCCTGAACGATGACGCGATCTGCCTGAAGGCCTCCTTCGGGGCGAAGAAATTCATGCCCGTGAGGAACATTCTGGTGGAGGACTGCAAGGTCATGGGTTTTGACGCGGGCAGCGTGTATGCCGGACAGTATACCCGGGACAAGCTGGCCGCCACGGACCGCTGCAAGCCCTGCGGGCGGGTCAAATTCGGCACGGAGGCCAGCTGCGGCTGCGACCATGTCACCGTGAGGCGGGTAGAGTTTATCCGTTCCCGGGGCATCTGCCTGGAATCCTGTGACACCGCGGACATGCATGATATTCTCTTTGAAGACTGCCGGATGAGGGAGGTCAGCTCCTCTCCGGTATTTATCAGGCTGGGGATCCGGAACCGGTTTCCCGTTACCGGAAACAGCGGGGAAGATGTTCTGGGAACGGTTCGAAGCGATCCGGTGAATATCGGGGAGGAACGGGAAGCGCAGAAACAGCAGGTTCGGCTGGACCATCAGGAATGGATTCTTCCCTGCGGAAAGGACTGGCCCGCGTATCCGGCAGCTTTGTATCTGCCGGCGGTCCGGAGGGACCGGAAGGTCAGTGTTGACGGCGCCAGCGAATTTACGGTGCCCCGGGAGAAAGATCCTGTAAGCCTCAATCCCGCCAATTATGACACGGCGGTTGAAGGCGGAAAGGCGCGGTACTACGCCAAAAAATGGGATCGGGAGAAGGGAACATACGTCCGGGATGAGAACCGTCCCCTTTCGGAAAAAGAGCTGCCGCTGTATGCCAATGCCTGCGGGGCAGCTCCCGGAAACACGGTGGCGAGGGCCTGGAATATCACCATCCGGAACCTGAAGGTGCGGGATGCGGATCCAAGATATCCGATTCTGATTCAGGGCCTGGCGGACAGCCCCATTCGGAATATTACGCTGGAAAACATTGATGTGGAATACCGGGGCGGAATCACCCGGAAGATGGCGGAGGAGCAGCGCCAGCTGAATACGGTCTGGAGCTTTTCCCAGTTCGGGGCGCCGCGGGACCTGCAGATTCTTCCCTGGCTGGTCAATACGTTTTTCGCCAAGAATGAAGGGCTCCTTCCCCGGGCGGACTGGGATCCGAAGCGCTGCCGATGGGTATCCGATCCCTACAATGTGCCGGAGCTGGCGGAGGTTTATCCGGAACCGTCCAACTACGGCATTCTGCCGGCCTATGGTTTGTATGCCCGGCATGCGGAAGGGCTGCGGCTGAAGAACGCGGCCTTCTCGACCCAGGCGCCGGACGAACGGGACGCCGTGGTGCTGGACGACATTCGGGATGCAGAACTGTCCGGCATCCGGTGCGGCGGGAATGTGACGATGGTTCGCAGCCCGTGGCGGCGGCCCTCCGGCCGTGAGATGGCGCCGGAATATCCCTATCATGAGGAGAAAGTGGAAGGGCTGAGGACAGACGGAACGGTTCAGCCCCGGGAGGTGGTTCTTCCCGCGCCGGCGCCGGGGACGCCTCCGGATTCCCTGTATCCCTGGCCGACGGCGCCGATCCCGGAGAATGGATACTTTTATGCTGAAAAGACAGAACAGGTTCCGCTTCCCCGCTGCGTGTACCGCCCTTATGTGCTCTGGCACTGGGAGGGAGCCGGAACGCTGCATCTTACGGTCCGGGATCCGGCCGGGGATCCGCAGCCCCGGGATGCGGACCCGGATTCCGGGGAAATCATTCAGCACGATGCCTTCGTCGCCCCGCAGCCTTGCCCCCTGTCCGTTACTGCGGTGCTGAAAGGGAAAGGCCCGAGCCTCCCGCTAAACCTGATTCCGGTGGCGGGGGAGGACGGGCGCGCGTACAGGATTGAACTGTCGGAAGAAATGCCGGAAGGCAGCGGAATCGAAGTCACGGTTGACGACGGATTCCGCGCGGAGAAGCAGCTGATCCGGAACGAATAGCGGATGAAAAGCGGCCTTATCGCCGCTGCTCCGGCGGCAGTTCCACTTCGGGGTTCAGGAAAGATTCATAGGGCAGTTTTTCGCAGGGGATTCCAAGCTTATCCAGGATGGCCACAAAAGCCAAATAATACCGGTCACTGTTGAAATTCTGGGTGAAGTTGATATAGAAATATCCGGCCGTTTCGTTCATGATCACGAAGGAGCTTCCGAAAGCGGGGTCCGCGTTCAGGTACCGCACCTCCGTAATCTGATCGGTGTAGTCGTTGGTTTTCAGGCCTCCGACATAGTCAATGAAGAACGTGTCCTGCGGATGGGTTTCTCCCATCGCCATGAGCTTGTTTTTCAGGAAATGCCCGGGCAGTTTCTTTCCGAGATGGATAATCAGGTTGATGGAGGAGGAAAGCAGTTTCGCCATTTCCTCGCCCATCTGGGTTTTCATGGCTGTTCTCTGCCGGGCGGCCAGTTCGCCCGTGCTCATGCTGCGCGCTTCCGCCGGTTTCACCGGCAGAAAGATCGCGGAAACACAGTTTTTGAAGGTCTTGTCCGCGTGCAGGAACGTCCGCAGGGAGAAGGGCAGCACGCTCATGATCACGCCCTCCTGCACGTCGCATTCCCGGGCCACCGCCTGGGTCATGATGGCGGAAACGCCTGCCGCCGGAGACGCGGAAACGGATTTGCACCATCTGATGAAGTCCTCCGTTTTGATGCGCAGCGGCATGCTGTACATCGTGGGGCCTTCATACTTTGCAAATTCGGGCAGGCGGAAGCGTTTCTCACTGTTGGCCAGCTTTTTCAGTTCCTTGGTATCCACTTTGGTTTTTTCGGCAAAGGGATCGGCCAGCTCGGCCGGATCATAGGGGACATTCTCGGTCCAGATGCCTTCGTCACTGTACGTTTTTCCGTCTTTCAGGCAGAAATAATGGTAAAGCACCGCCTCAATAAAGCGGTTGAAGCCCAGCCCGTCGCACAAGCCGTGGAACATGGCAAAGGAGATCTTTTTCTTCCAGAATGTCACGTCCAGCATGTGGTAATTGGTCAGCGCACCGCCGACGACGCGCGGCTTTTCCGATTCTGCCACAAGGAAGGGCAGGTCATTGTCGGCATAGTAATACAGCCCCTTTTTGCGCACAAAAGTGGAAGCATAGTACGGCATGCGCTGAAGGGTTTTTTCCACGGCCTGCTGCAGCAGGTCTCCGTGCACTTCTGTGGATATCGTCACTTCGATGATAAAGGTCCTCGGCTTGCGGGAACCGTAAAAATTGATTGCGCCGCCCGCGTTCCATTCTTTTGCTTCAAATTGTACCGATCCTTTTTCCTGTCCCATGCTTTCATTCCTTCCTTCAGCCGTAATCCATGCGGGGTAGCCCGCGAAGCAGTAGTTTACCACAAAAAATCGTAAAGTACCACTGCAAATTGAATCGGTGAAAGATCCGCAAACTGAACCGGCGAAAACTCTGCATAAGCACACGGCATGATGCCGGGGAGCTAACCTGTTTTTGATTTTCCAACATGCAGCAGACTGCAGGAGAAAAATAATTTGCATTTTTTTCCATGATTGGGGTTTTGTGTTATGCTTTTGCAACGCTTTGTGTGTTACAATGTGATCAGAACATTGGGCGCCGGAATTGGTCTGCGGCGGGAGCCGCAGGAGCCGGCAAGGCAAAAACCCCCTTCCTTCGCATTGAAACGGGCGCGGCGGAAAAAGAAACAGGAGGATGAATATGAACTGGGATACCATCAAGAACTTCTTCACAACCGCGGGAGTGGATCTCCTGCGCGGCATCATCATTCTGGCGGTCGGTTTTTTTGTGGTCCACTGGATCGTCAAGCTGATCGAACGCAATGAGCACAAAATGAAGATGGAGCCCACGCTGCGGGGCTTCATCAAAAACCTGATCCGGGTCCTTCTGTATCTCCTTGTGATCCTGACCGCGGTGAATACCATGGGGGTCCCCATGACATCGATCGTTACGCTGCTCGGCTCCGCGGGCGTCGCGGTCAGCCTGGCCATGCAGGGCGTGCTGGGGAATCTGGTCGGCGGGTTCATCCTGCTGCTCTTCAAGCCGATCCGTGCCGGGGAATACGTGAAAATCGGCGATAACGAGGGAACCGTGAAAAACATCGGCACCTTCTATACGGAGATCACCACCTTTGACAACCGGCATATCAACCTGCCCAACGGCACCCTGACCAACACTGCTATCGTCAATTTCACCCGGGAGGGAACCCGGCGGCTGGACCTGAACTTTACTGTCGGTTACGAGCACAGCATCGACAAGGTGTATGAGATCCTCCGGAATGTGGTTTCCGGGGAAAAGGAAATGCTGGAGAATCCGGCGCCGTCTGTGTACCTGACCAAATGCGGTGACAACGGGCTGGAGTTCTCGATCCGGGTCTGGGTGACCGGGCAAAATTACTGGCCCGTGAATTTCCGCCTGCTGGAAAACTGCCGGCGCGCCCTGGATGAAGCGGGAATACGCGTCCCCTATCAGCAGGTGGATGTTCATATGAAACCTACGGCGTAAAGGAAGGCGGCAACTTGTATGCCGCCGATCCATCCGGGTGACGGATACGGATCAGCGGCGGGGCCGGATGGCCGCAGGACGGGAAAGAGAAGAATCATGTCAGCATGTGATGATCAGCCAAAGGAGGCAGGGAACAACGATGGGAGAAACTGAAAAGAAAGACCAGGCGCTTCTGGAGAAAACAAATCCGGTATTCAACACGGCGAAGACGACGCTGTTTCAGATGACGCAGAACGGCAATCCCCATGCCGCCGCGATCATGGAGAAAATGGGACTGACAGCGGAGACGCAGAAGAGCAAATCCTTCAGCATGGGCGCAGAAGAAGAGCTGACCTTCCGGATTGTGCTGGAAACACGCTACCTGACCATGGGCAAGCTGGCCCGGGAATCCGGATTTCCCGTACACGTCGACCTGCCCTGCGGATATACGCCCAGGGCGATCGAAACCGCGGAGGAGGGCAAAGAATATATCGGGCTGGACCTGCCGGCCGTGATTGCGGATATAAGCAGCATCATCCCTTCGCTGCTGGATGAAAAACAGCAGGAACTGGTCCGCTTTTGCGCTGTGGACGCGACGAACTTCCAGTCGCTGCAAGACGCCCTGCAGGACGTAAAGGGGAACCTCTGCATCAATACGGAAGGCCTGCTGATGTATTTTTCAGACGCGGAGATTCATCCTTTCCTGGACAACATCAAAAAGCTGTTGGACACTCACGGCGGCTGCTGGATCACGGCGGATCCGGAAATCAAACCGGAGCATGACCGGATCCGGAAAGCGATCGGGCCCGATGGCGCGGAAGAGGAAACGCGCCAGCTTTTACAGGAAAAAGCGGATGTGGACGATTTGCATAACGCGATGCTGGTTCGCATCGGGCATGAGGCGGAAGATATCCCAAAGGTGCAGGCCGTTCTTTCGGATCATGGCCTGAAAGCGGAACGGATCCGGATTTCCGGCGGGATTGCGGAAACGACGGCTTTTTCACTGCTGAGCCCGGATCAGAAAAAGGCCGTGCTGAAGGCGACGGAGGACATTGCTTTCTGGAAGGTTGTTTCCGCCGGAGCGGCCGGAGACAGTGCGGAGACGGAGCACAGCTTCGCGATTTACGACAAACTGGCCGGGGATGTACTTGAATTGCAGGTGACGGGCCGCCTGGATTCCCTCACGGCGCCGCAGCTGCTGGAAGTATATGAAAAGCTGGATGCGGCCGGCGGGATCGGGAAAGTGCGGGTGGACTGCCATGCTCTGGACTATATTTCATCCGCCGGGCTTCGCGTACTGCTGATTATGCAGAAACAACACGGCGTGACACTGGCGGCTGTGAACAGCCTGGTCATGGAGATCCTTGAAACGACCGGCTTTATTTCGATCCTGGAGGTTGAAGAATAACCCGATCCGGACCGCGAGAAAATTTCAGTAAATCCGAAAAAAATATCAAAAATCTGTGATTTTTCCAAAATTTGGGGGCTTTTTGTTACGCTTTTGCAACGGTTGGTGTGTTATAATATTATTCACTGCTTCCGAAACGGGCAGATAACCAAAGGAAAGAGGGAAAAGACATGAGGTTTCCAAACGCATTCCGTGGAGTCAAAAAAATCTGGCTGGCTGAGCTGCTGATGCTGCTGGCTGCGGTCATCGGGATTATTCTGATTTTCGTGATCGCTGCGAACAGCACCCTTGTGGGGGATGATGTCGTCGTCAACAAAGAAGCTGTCGAAACGCCTGCCGCGATCCTCGGCATCCTTGCAGCCCTGATCGCCCTGACCGCATTCATCCTGAACCTGGTCGGCATGATCAACGCCCGCAACGACGATGCCGGTTTCAGGATTGCTCTGCTCGTGACTGTCCTGGGGATTATCACCAGCGCTGTCAGCGCGATCTGGAGCAGCAATCAGACCCTGGTCAAGTGGATGGATACGGCGACCACGATCTTCAGCCTGTTCGCGTCCTACTATGTCCTGACCGGTATCGCCAACCTGGCGGAAAAGCTTTCGGATTCCGCGACCAAGGCGCTGGCGCTGAAGTCCCGCACCCTGCTCGAAGGCACCTTCTGCGCCACCGTGGTCTTCAAGCTGATCATCAATATCTTCAAGATCCAGGACGGTTCCACCATCTATACCATCCTTTCGATCGTTGCGCTGGTGTTGGAGCTGGTTTCCTACCTCCTGTACCTGCGGGCCCTGTCCAAGGGTAAGAAGATGCTGTCCAAATAAGGCACAGCCGGAACAAACCGTATCATGACTTAAACTTCCCACATTGAACCACTTGATTCATGTGGGAAGTTTACGTATTATTTATAAGGAAAAAATTCCCTGCGCGGTTGATACCGCACGCCGGAAAAGAAAACCGGCGATCAAAGGAGGACAACAGTTATGGCAAGAAATCGCGTCAAATTCCATGAACGGGGAGCGCACAACGACATTAAGTACAGCGGGCCGCTGTCCTTCCAATCCTTCCAGATCCTGGGCTGGTCATGTATCGTCATCACCGTGGTCATGACGCTGATGAAGATCGCCATGAAGGTCAATCCGGCGGATACGGAACGGTTCGCGACGCTGAATGAAATTATCAGCTACTTTGCCGAAATGTCCCTGCCGTTCCTGCTGATGGCGAACTTCGCGCGGATCCTGAACAATACCGACGGATTTAAGAAGCAGTTGCTCCGGAACGGCGGCGCCATGGTTGCGATCTTCGCGGGATTCATGATCTTCTTCAACCGTTACATCGTCGGCACCGTGGGGCTGCTCCTGCAGGATCCGAAGGAAGCGCATCCCCTGGTCATGACGTCCTTCTACAATGTCAACCCGAGAGGATTTTTCGCCTTCAACATTTTTATCGACCTGTTCCTGTGCACGCTGGTCATGTTTTTCATGAACGCCCGGCCGACAAAGGTCTTTACCGGGAAGAAAATCTATATTTTCCGTGCCTTTACCCTTCTTCCGATCGCTTATGAAGTGATCTGCATCATTCTCAAAGGCAGATCCGTCGCCGGAAGCATCCAGATCCCCTCCTGGGCATTTCCGCTTTTGACGGTGAAGCCGCCGATGACGTTCCTTGTCTTCGTGTTCCTGGCGGTTTTTATCAAGACACGCGAGCTGCGTTACTGCCGGCACGGCAAGACGCATGATGACTATCAGGAATTCCTGAAAACAAACCGGAACGCCTGGAATTTCTCCGTATTTGCCGCCATCGTCCTGTTCGTTGCCGGGATCCTCGATATCATCATCGCTTCCATCCTGCTGGCCGGACAGGCCGGCTCCGCTGAGGCGCTGGACGCATTGGTGGAATCTGAAAAAGCGTTTAAAAACTCGATCGCGATATCCATCGGCTTCGGAAAATCCGCATGCCTGGTCTTCTTCGCGCCGATTGTCCTGCTGTTCAACTATACCAAGATTCCGAAAAACAAGATTGTGGGCATGCTGATCCCCGTGGTAGGCATTCTGCTGATTGCGCTCATCGGCATACAGGGAATCTACCAGCTGGTCTCCATCGCGCCGATCAAGAAGCTGGATGGGGCGCAATTGGGCGAAGTGCTGACGACGATCTTCAGCATGATGTCAGCGCAATGACCCTGTGCGCATCATCAATCCTGTGCAAAGGGAGGGCAGACCGATGAAAAAGGCCGCGAAAAAGAAAAAAAAGAACAGAAGTATCAGCTTTGCAACCATCGTGGAGATGTTTTTTTCCCTGGCGATGATCCCCCTGGGACTTGCCGCTGCCCAGGGCTTTGAAGAGGCTAAAAGTTTAGAAAGCGTCCTGGAGCTGCTGGCGAGCCTGATGCTTGTGGAATTTATACTGCTTTCCCTGACCACTTTTCTTCGGGCACTGGCCCGGCGGTACAGGAACCAGATTCCGGAGCGGCGAAGGCTGGACTTCATCTTTTCGGGATTGTTCCTGGCCTGCGCGGTGGCGATCTTTTTCTTCCCGACGTTGCCGGTCATGGCCATCGCGGGGGCTGTTTTCATGGCTTCGCTGATCCCGGCCCGGATCCTTTCGATGCTGCGAAACCGCAAGTGGATGAACATCGTGGTGAACGTTGTTTTTATCCTCCTGGTGCTTTTTTCCTTATGGGATATATGGTCCGAGGCAGAATCACAGCTGGTGTTTGTGATCGTCGTGATGCTGCTCATCGCACTCAGAAGCCTGGTCCGGATCATGTCGGTGACCTTTGCGCGGCTGCGGATGGACCTGCTGAGGGATATCGTGCAGCAGACCTACGCTGCCGAGATCATCTTCGGCCTGCTGCTTCTGATCGCTTCCTTTTCCTTTGTGCTGCTGTATACAGACCCGGAGAGCTTTGGCGATAAATACACCAACGCCCTGTGGTACTGCTTTGCCGTCGTGACTACCATCGGTTTCGGCGATATGACGGCGGTATCGACGATCGGCCGAATCCTGTCCGTCATCCTGGGCGTCTACGGGATCATCGTGGTTGCGCTGATTACCTCGATCATCGTGAACTTCTACGGTGAAATGAAGAAGACCAACCTGGAAGAGGCAGATCCGGAGGAGGCCCCTGCGCCCGACGCTGTGCCTGGCTCTGTGCCCGACCCTGTGCCTGAGGCGGGACAGGAAACGAAAAGGTAGCGTATCTGGTGGATCGGGAAGCCATGGGCCATTAATACCTGCTGAGGCGAGTACATGAACCAGTATAACTGGGCGGAACTGACCCATGGAACGATCGTGAACACGGAAAAATGAAAACCGGCATTACGAGTCGGTTCCCTCCGGAGCCGTCAGGGGGAGGACCACGGTTTCTGCGGGCAGCCCGGGGGATTCAAACCGGATGGCCAGGGTTCCCGGGGCATTTCCCGCCCGGATGACGGCCAGTGCCCGGCCCCGGAACGTGCTCCGGGCGGCGCAGGCATACAGGGTGTGGTCTGCCGGATTGCCGTTATCCATGCCCAGCAGCGTGCCGTTTTCAACGGCCAGCGTGACCGGGCGGTCCGGGGCAGGGGTAGGATCCCCGTTTTCATCCAGAAGGCCGATCTCGATCTGAACGATACTTTTTCCGTCCGCAGGGAGGGTTTTTCGGTCCGGTTCCGCCGCCAGGCGGGCCGGCAGGCCCGGAGCCTTCAGCACCCTGCGGGCGGTTTCTTTGCCGTCGATATCATAGGCGATCACAGTGACGGTTTCGCCGGTACAGGGCACATCCCAGCTCAGATGCAGGTCGTTGGTGGTGACCGGGCACTGCTTCCGGTCAAAATGCGCCCAATGGCGGGTCATTCCCTGGCCGGGGAATTCATAGGCCTTGACGCCGTAGCTCCTTTCGCCGAGAAACAGCTCCGCGGAGAAGGCGTTGGTATATACAACTACCGGAATCACCCGGCCTTCCCCGTAGACGGCCGGATCGGGAAAGGGCGCGGCGAACAGCGTCGGCACATCCTCCCGCCACAGGGAACGGTAGAACCAGAAGCCATCCTTCTCAAAACCGCAGGTATCCAGCACGCCGGCGGAGGCGCCTTTGTCCGGCCAGAAGCATTCCCCCAGGTAATCGATGCCGGTCCACATGAAGGACCCGATCATAAAGGGCCGGGTTCGCAGAAACTTCCAGAGCTTCTCCGCTTTCAGCATTCGGGCATAGTAGGGCGTCCGGCCCCAGACGCTTTCTTCCGTCTCCAGGCGGTAATCCCCCCGGCGGCCGTTGACAGCGATATCTTCCGTGCCCAGCAGCTTCCAGTCCGGATGCTCCAGCTTTTCTTCCATGAAGAAGGTTTCGGTTCTGTCCCGCCAGCGGTCCGCATAATTCACGCCGACGAGGTCCGCCTCATTCAGGAAGGCTTCGCCCGCCGGGACGGGCTCCGCTTTGACCTGGTCGCAGGCCGCGGTAACCGGGCGGCTGGGGTCCAGCGCGTGGCACAGGCCTGCCAGCTCCTTCAGGATCCGGTCTCCGCCTTCGACCGTCTGTTCCCCGATCTCATTTCCCACGCTCCACATAATCACTGAGGGGTGGTTGCGGTCCCGGCGGACCATGGAGGCAACGTCGTCCTGCCAGCAGGAGTCGAACCATTCGGAATACCCTCTGCTGCTGTGGGTGTTGGAGCCGAATTCCTTGCCCTTGAGCACCTGCCATTCATCGAAAGCTTCATCCATCACCAGGAAGCCCATTTCATCCGCCAGGTCCAGGATGGCCGGATCCGGCGGGTTATGGCTGCAGCGCAGGGCGTTGCAGCCCATATCCTTCAGTTTTTCAAGCCTGCGGCGCCAGATTTCCGGCGGCACGGCGGCGCCGGTGCAGCCGCCGTCATGATGCAGGCAGACGCCCCGCAGCAGCACCTTTTTTCCGTTCAGCAGGAAGCCCCGGTCCGCCGTAAACTCCGCGGAACGGATGCCGAAGACTGTGCGGCACAGGTCCAGGCATTCCTCCCCGGCGGCCAGCCGCGTTTCGGCCGTATACAGCGCAGGATGCTCCGGCTCCCACAGCGAGGGGCCGGCAAGGCGCCCGCTTTGGACGAGGGCTGTCCGGCCGGCGGGAACCGGCTGCGACCATGCGGCCGCGGTTCTGCCCTCCGGATCCAGAATGCGCGTTTCCAGGATCAGATCCTCCCGGCCCGCCGGGTTTCTGATCTCTGTACGGATCTGCAAGGCCGCTTCCCCTGCCTCCGGCTGCGCGGTGACCTGAACGCCCCACAGGGGAATATGCACCGGATTCCACTCCAGCCAGGTGACATTCCGGATGATGCCGCTGCCGGAATACCAGCGGCTGTTGGGCTGCTGGCTGTTGTTCACCCGGACCAGAAGGTCATTCCGCCCTTCCCGCAGCCAGGGCGCCAGCGGGACTTCAAAAGAAGTATAGCCGTAGGCATGCCCGCCGATCCGGGCGCCGTTCAGCCAGAGGTCGCAGTTCATATACACGCTGCCGAAGACCAGGGACACCTCCCGGGGGGATGGAGCCCAGTCAAAGGATTTCCGATACCAGCCGATGCCGGTGCGGGCATATCCACCGGAGCCGCAGGAGGGCGCATCCCGGTCCGGCGGGTAATCCACGGACCAGTCATGGGGCAGCAGAACCGGACGGAAAACGTCTCCGGCCTCCGGAAAGGACAGGCGGTCCGTGAGCGCGAATTCCCACCCCTCATTGAACAATAGCTCTGTACGGCCTGACATCATTTATTCCCCCTTTTTTTCGAAGTATACTGAAGAACGGCAAAACTGTAAAGGGCAAAACGGCTGCCGGGGACCGGAGGCATTTCGGCGGAAATTCACATGTTTGAATGATCCGCCTTTTGCGGTATAATAAATCCATATGAAATCATCAGCCGGAAAGGGAAGCATTATGACAAAATCTGTGCGCCGGGCGGAATGGGTTCTGATCATCATCATGATTTTGGCCATTCTTCTGGAACGGGGAACCCTTCAATCCGCTCACGGCCGGAGACGAACTCAGCATGGCGCTGGTCCGGCATGCGATTCCGAACGCAGCATACTCCTTTGAGGACGGCGCCAACCATTTGTCAGGTGCCGTTTCTGCAGGGTAACAATCCGGTAGGGGTGTTCGGTCCACCGCGGGAAAACAGGCCGGCGAACAGCCGGCCTGCTTCCATGAGAACCTCCGTGTGTTTTAAAGGATGTTTTCCACCATATGCCGGACAATGGCTGCGCAGTGCGCCGCCGCCTCCGTTGCGAAGGTTTCGTATTCAACGGAATGACTTCCGTCCGACTTGTCCGAAATGGCGCGGATGACCACGAAAGGAATCCGGTTCAGGCAGCAGGCCTGAGCGATGGCGGCGCCTTCCATTTCGCAGCACAGGCCGCCGAAATCAGCGAGAATGGCATCTTTCTGTTCCCGGGAGGAAATAAACTGGTCCCCCGAGCAGATCCGGCCTTCAAACACATGGATGCCGGGGGCCGCCTCCTGAACCGCCCGGACCGCGGCCTTTCGCAGGCCCGGGTCCGCCGGAAACGCGCGGAGCCCGGTGTAGGGAATTTCACCCTTCGCAAAGCCCAGGGCGGCCCCGTCCATATCGTGCTGGACCGCGTCTGTGGCGACGACGATATCGCCGATATCCAGGCGTGGGTCCAGGGAGCCCGCCACGCCGGTATTGATGACGGCGGCGCAGCCAAAGACGCTGGCCAGCACCTGCGCGCAGATGCCGGCGTTGACCTTGCCGACCCCGCACTTGACAAGCACCACGTTTTTCCCTCCCAGGGTACCTGCGCAAAATTCCATGCCGGCGATTTCGGCGGTTTCCGAAATCTGCGCGGCTTCCTTCAGGGAGGCGACCTCAATATCCATGGCGCCGATGATTCCGACGGCTTTTTTCATACGCCCTCCGATGCTGTTCGATCAGTTTTTGCCGCTGTAGAATTCCGTGATGGTCTGGTTGGACTGGATCAGGACAGAACTCTGATGGAAGGTTTCCACCAGCTCGTCCGCCGCGGCATGCACATGCTCCATGTCCGTATCGCTCAGATAGATGACGAGCGTATATTCCGTATAGATTTTCTCGCCGTCGATCCAGCCGCCGCTGGCTTCCTGGATCGTATAGCCCCCGAAATGCTTCAGCAGGATGTCGATGGCTTTCTGTTTGGCTTCTTCCGGCGGGAATACAGGCTCAACGGTATCCTTGTCGTTCGTGCCCAGATACATCACATACTGAATGTCCGTTTTGGCCTCCACCGGCTTTTCCGCGGGCCGGGTGGCGATCACGATGGACACCACAGACACCGCGACGGCGGCGATGCAGAGGGCCAGCAAAAGATAAAGAACTGATTTTTTCACGGGGAGAAGCACCTTCCTTCCTGAATTGGATGATCGCCCCTATTATACCATGGGTTCCGAAATCAGGAAACAGGTTTCCCGGCCCCAACCTTTCGGCGGAATCTGCCGAAACGCCGGCACGGGGTTTTCCGCCGGGAACAGGCAAAAACCTGTATTGACGAACCGCCTGAAATCTGATAGATTGTGGACACAGGAAGGGGCGTTTATCATGAATATTTATGAATCAGCAGAAGATTATCTGGAGCAGATTCTGATGCTTCTGGAGCGGAAGGGCCATGCCCGCTCCGTAGATATTGCGGAAGGGCTGGGCGTTTCCAAGCCTTCCGTCAGCGTCGCCATGAAGAAGCTGAGGGAAAACGGATACATCAGCATGAGCTCGGACAATCTGATTTCCCTGACGGACAAGGGGTATGCCATTGCGCGGAAAATCTATGACCGGCATCAGGCACTGACGAAATACCTGATTCAGATCGGCGTCCCGGAGGAGATTGCCCGGGAGGACGCCTGCAAAATTGAACACGACCTTTCCGAGGAATCCTTTGACGCGATCTGCAGGCAGATTCAATAATCTATCTGAATAAAAATGCGATATATTCTGAATGAACAGTACCGGCTGCATCGGCGGCGGAGACCACTCCACCTGCTCCGACACCTACAAGGATGACGAAAACTGCTGGTTCGACGACAACTGCAGAAAGGTTGTCAACATGTACTGCAAGCACCACAACTCCACCTGCAGCAGCTATACCTACTGCAAGGAGATTACTGTCCACAAGGGCTGAAACGCCCGAAAAAAGCGAAATGAAAAAGGACGGTTCCCCATGGCCTCTGGACCATCAGGAACCGCCCTTTTTTGTTCGCTGCTTACGGCATATATTCCAGGAACGATTCCATGACATAGCCTTCCGCGGCGTCCGTCCGCACCTGGACCCAGCCGGGGATGCCCGCGTCTCCGAGGACGATGAGCAGCTGGTGCTTATACAGGCGCATCAGGATTTCAGAGCCGGCGGAGGGCGCGGCCCGCAGGTTCAGGCTACTGTCGTCGGCGATGCCCTCCACGGAGGCGATCCGGGCGCCCGGCGGCAGGGCGGAAACGTCCACCGGCATGAGCGTGGGACGGGGCGTGGCGGTGGGGAGCGGGCCCGGGCCTTCCGCCATCAGCGGATCCGGCGTCGGCAGCGGCGGCAGGGCGGAAGCCTGCTGCTGCAGTTTTGCGCCGGGATAATAGAAATCCAGGATCTCCTCGAAGGTTTTGCCGTATTCCGACGCCATCCATTCGGCGCCGCGCTGGCTCAGCCCGACTCCGTGGCCGTACCGCCCGGAGGTCAGGGTAAAGGAATCATCGTCCTCCGCCAGGCGGAGGATTTCGTTTCCGGCGCCGGCGATGCTCAGGCCCAGGGCGTTCATTACGTCCGGGAACAAGTTCAGGGTGACGGTGAAAGTGCCGGCCGGCATGAAATCGCTGATGCGGGGCGTTGCCTCCGGAGTGGGAGTTGGAGTCTTCTGCGTGGCCGGGGTCGGATCCGGAGTGGAGAAAAGATACAGTTCATCATCGTCGGAATCTGAAGAAGTGGGGGAAGACAACTCTTTCAGGATTTTCCGGGCGGAGACGGAGACCGTGATTTTCAGCTGCTCCATCAGGCGGCTGGGCGCCTTATAGCGGGGGGACACCAGTTCCATGGCTTCCAGCCCGGTGACCAGGAAGGCATCCTCCTGATGGAGAAAGCCGCCCATTTCCGGCTCCTGCCACACGGCCTCCCGGATCAGGGCCAGGAAGGCCGGGTACAAATCCTCTCCGGAGCGGCTCATGGTGGCGGAGCGGACCATGCTCTGGGGGTTTTCCAGGTCATAGGGATCGTCCACCATGGCATAGCAGGCCGGGGCGTCCCCGCTCCAGACGTGGGAAGGCAGCTCCGTCTGGCCGCCGTTGGAAGCGGAATACCAGGCGGTGATCAGGCGGCCTTTTTCCGTCAGCACCAGCCCGCCGGTGGCCTGAACCGCCGCGGCGGAGTGGGTGTTGGAGGCCAGAATGCCTTTGAAAACCTGGTCGTTGGTGGTGTCGGTGACATCCCAGGCGGATTTCGGTTTCATCCGGCTCATGGCATAGGTGCGGGCGCAGACGGCCTGGGCCTTCAGCGCCTCCTCCGGAAAGCTGTCGCTCATCTCATAGGGAACGACGCCCAGCAGATAGGTTTCCAGGGGCAGGGTCAGCACAGGCTGCAGTGCGCCTTCGCTCAGGGACAGGCGCAGTTCGCCGGGATACAGCCCGTCCACCAGGTTGAAGGACAGGCCGGATTCCGCTCCGTCCGCCTCCGGCTGATTCGGCTGCAGGGGCCGGAAGGTGACGCTGTTTCCCGGCAGCAGGCTGAGGCCGGAGACATACAGATAGATTTTTTCGCCCTTCACCTGGACGGACACTTCGCTTTTGTCCGGCAGGAGCATTTCGCCGCCTTCCCAGGAAAGCAGGTACGGCCCATGCGGCACCATGTCCGCCCGGGTATCCAGATGCAGCCGGCTCAGGCGCACCCGAATCTCCGGCGATGTCTCCTCCGCGGCCAGCCCCGCGGCGGCCGGCAGAAGCAGCAGCGCCAGGAGAAGGCAGAGGCAGCGTTTGCGTATGTTCAAGGGGATTCCTCCTTCGGCAGGCTATTTCCGGTGCTCCTTTTTCCAGGCGGTGATCTGCTCCAGCCGTTCCTTGTACCGGGCTTCCTGCCCCTGGGTGGTGGGGTGGTAGAACTGCCGGTCCTTCAGGGCGTCTGGCAGACACTGCATGGCGGTCATCTTTTCCGCGTAGTCGTGGGCGTACTGATAGCCCTTGCCGTAGTTCAGGTTTTTCATCAGGCGGGTCGGCGCGTTGCGGATAACCAGGGGCACCGGCGCGTCCGGCTCCTTTTCAATGGCTTCCTTTGCTTCGTTGACCGCCATTTCCATGGCGTTGGATTTGGAGGCCAGGGACATGTAGACCACGGCTTCCGCCAGATGGACGCTGCATTCCGGCACCCCGATGAAATGGCAGGCCTGGTAGGCGGCGACGCCGACCTCCATAGCCCGGGGATCGGCCAGGCCCACGTCCTCGGCGGCAAAACGCAGCACCCGGCGGGCGATATACAGCGGGTCCTCGCCGCCTTCCAGCATCCGCATCATCCAGTAAACCGCGGCGTCCGGATCCGAGTTGCGCATGGACTTGTGCAGGGCGGAGATCAGGTTGTAGTGCTCCTCTCCGTCCTTGTCATACATCAGGCTCTTGCGGGAGAGGCACTGGGCGATGATTTCATCGGTCACCTCGATGCCGTTTTCGCTGACCTCGCCGTTGAGCACGACCATTTCCAGGGTGCTCAGGGCGCTGCGGGCGTCCCCGTTGGAAAAGTCCGCAATGGCGCCCAGGGCTTTTTCGCTGATGGTGACCCGGTCCTTTCCGAAACCGCGCTCATCAGCCAGGGCCCGGCGCAGCAGCGACAGGATATCCTCCCGGGAAAGCGCCTGGAGGACGAACACCTTGCACCGGGAAAGCAACGCGCTGTTGACCTCGAAGGAGGGGTTCTCGGTGGTGGCGCCGATCAGGACGATGCTGCCTTTTTCCACAAAGGGAAGGAAGGCATCCTGCTGCGCCTTGTTGAACCGGTGAATTTCATCCACGAAAACAATGGTCCGCATGCCGTAGGCCCGGTTTTCCTCGGCCTTCATCATGACCTGGCGGATTTCCTTGATGCCGCTGGTGACAGCGGAAAAATCGATGAAGGTGGCTTTGGTCTGCAGGGCGATGACCCGGGCCAGGGTTGTTTTCCCGACGCCGGGAGGCCCCCAGAAGATCATGGAGGAAATGATATCGGAGGAAATCAGGCGGCGCAGGACTTTGCCCGGCCCCAGCAGGTGCTGCTGGCCGGCGATCTCGTCCAGGGTGGAGGGGCGCATCCGGGCCGCCAGCGGCTGGCCTGCGGAAAAAGGCTCCTCCGGAGGCAGCAGGGTTGGTTCGCTCACGGCTGTCGGCCTCCTTTCCGTCATTCGTTCAAATGGGCTTTCGAGCCTTTCCTCATATTATACCACATGACGTGCCATACATCATAACACAGAATGCGGAATACCGGCGACCCGTTCATCAAACGCAAAAAACAGGCGCAGCCTTCCGGGAAGGGAAGGGAAAGCGCGGCAGAACCGCCCAAACAGGGAAAATAAGCCGGCAGCCGATCAAAAAAACAACCAAAAAACAAAATAAAAACAGCAAGAAACGAGGCCCGGAAAACGTTTGCTGCAAGGGTTTACGCCATTTTGTATTATTTAATCTGGTCAATTTTTGTGCGCAAAATTACAAAAAAAGACTTGCAATTAGTACGTACATGGCGCTATAATACAATCAGCAACTGCGAAGAGACGCAGGAAAACGACCATATTTTGAAAGGAGATCCTGGAAATGAAGAAACTGTTGGCTGTTGCGCTGGCTGTGGCGATGCTGCTCGGCATCATGTCCTTTGCGAGCGCGGATGAACCCGTTGTCCTGAAGGTTGCCTCCATCTGGTCCGCTGAAACCGAAGCGAACCGCGCCCCCATGCTGAAGACCCTGGCTGAGTTCGAAGAAGCCCATCCGGAAATCAAGCTGGAAGTTGAATGGTACGAAGCGAACGCCTGGAAGGATCAGGGCGAAACCCTGGCCCTGTCCGACAGCCTGCCGGACGTGTTCTACTGGAACGCCGGCGGCGTGCTCTGGAACCTGGTCAGCTCCGGCGACATCCTGGCCATGGATGAATACCTGACCGACGAAATCAAGGATCGGCTGATCGGCGGCGCCCTGGCGAACATGACCTTTGACGGAAAAGTTTACCAGCTGCCCTACACCAACGCCTGCTCCTGCCTGTACTGCAACACCGAGCTGTTCGAAAAGTACAATGTGAAGATCCCCGAGACCCTGGATGAGCTGTACGAGGCTGTCAAGGCCTTCAAGGCTGCCGGCGTGACCCCCATGGCGCTGGGCGGCGGTGACAAGTGGCCCACCAATATGTACACTGACCTGATCACCCTGCGGTTCGTTGGCGACGCGGCTGCCCGTGCCTGCTACTACAAGACCGAAGGCGCGACCTTCAAGACCCAGGACTGGATCGACGGCATGACCGCCTTCAAGACCCTGATCGACCTGGGCGCTTTCCCGGATGATGCCCTGTCCCTGACCCGTGACGAATCCGAAGTGCCCTACTTCGCCGGCGAGATCCCGATGTATGTGCACGGCCAGTGGTTCTCCGGCTCCCTGTCCGAAGAAATGCAGCAGAAGGTCAAGGCTGTGAAGTTCCCCGCCGTTGGCAAGGGACATGACAACGAGTGGATGGGCGGCCCCGCTGAAGGCTTCAGCATCTCTGCCCACACCGAGCATCCCGCCGAAGCGTTCGTGGCGGCCCAGTTCCTGGCTGAGCATCAGTCCAAGAACGGCTTCGAATGCGGCGCCGGCCTGCCCGCCTGGAAGACCGACGTGCAGTGCGGCAACCCCGTCATGAACCAGATCGCGGAACAGGTTGCGGTTGGCGACTCCCTGCTGCTGTGGGGCAACACCGCTCTGAGCGGCGATGACGCCACCCTGATCGGCGACACCGTGTACGACGTGCTGGCCGGAAAGACCACGCCCGAACAGTGGTGCGAAGACATGGAGACGATCTTTGCCAAGTAATTGGACATAAGGACTCCGATAGGGGGACGGCGCAATCCCGTCCCCCTTTTTTCCAACTTTTTCACCGATGGGAGGTTCGCTCGTGAAGCGCGTTCTGTCGAACAAATGGAACATCATGGTCTTCGTTCTGCCGACCGTGCTGTTCTTCACCTATATCGTGATCTTTCCGATCTTCAAGACGCTGTGGTACAGCCTGCTGAATGAGATTCCGGCGAAGGTCGGGGACCAGTCGCATGTCGTCTGGCTGGATAACTTCATCAAGATGTTCACGCCGGGACGGCGGAACAGCTTCCCCGGCGCGGTCGGCAACTCCCTGCTGTACGCCGTGCTTTCCATCTTTGTGCAGCTGCCCTTTTCCATGTTCATCGCGCTGCTGCTGGCGAACGGCGTCAAGGGCGAGAGCTTCTACCGCAATGTTTTCTTCATTCCGGTGGTGATCTCGTCCGTTGTGGTCAGCCTGCTGTGGGGCCGCCTTTACAAAAGCCTGCTGCCCCAGATGTTTGAATCGTTTGGCTGGACGATTCCGAAGAACGGCTTCCTCGGAAACGAGACGACAAAGATCTGGTTCTCGTTCCTTCCGAGCCTGTGGCAGTATGTGGGCTACCATATGCTGCTGATGTACGGTGCGCTGAAGTCCATTCCGGACGACATTATCGAAGCGGCGACAGTGGACGGCGCCTCCGGAGCAAAGCTGGCCTTCCGGATCCAGATCCCGATGATCAAGCCGATGCTGAAGGTCTGCCTGTCCTTCTCCCTGATCGGTTCCTTCAAACTCTTCGATACGCCCTGGGTGCTGCTGGAACGGTCCAACATGGACCTGCCGGCGCTGTCCATGTACGTGGAGATGTTCTCGAACCATAAGTACAGCTACGCCAGCGCCCAGGCGATCTTCATCGTGCTGGAATGCCTGGTGTTCACCGTGCTTCTGAACATTGTGTTTAAGGACCGGGATGAAAGGCGCCTGGCACGCGGGAAGGGGGCGGCCAGAGCATGAAAAAGAAAAGCGTTGCGGGAACCATCCTGAAACAGCTCTTCCTGATTCTGTGGGTTTTTCTCTGCCTGTTCCCGCTGTACTGGATGTTCACGATGTCCCTGAAGGATACCAATGAAATCTTCGGGACCAATATGGTCGGCCTGCCGACCCAGTGGCTCTGGGGCAACTACGCCAATGCCTGGGGCAGCGGCGGCAGGGTCAGCAACTACATGCTGAACAGCGTGATCGACACCTTTGCCACGCTGATCGGCACCAGCTTCCTGGGATACATGTCCGCTTACGGCCTGCTCCGGATGCGGTGGAGGGGGCAGAAAGCGGTATTCACCTATATCCTGATGGGCATGATGATTCCGATGCACGCGGCCCTGTATCCCCTGACCGAGATCCTGATGAGCCTGACCAAGACCCACTGGGCCCTGATCATTCCCTATGTGGCCTTCAACATTCCGATCACGATCCTGATCCTCAGCGGATTCATTGCCAACATCCCCTACGAGATGGAGGAAGCGGCCTGCATCGACGGAAGCGGCATCTACCGGACGGCGTTCACCATCATCCTTCCGATGATGGTCCCAGCGCTGATTACGGCGGCGATCTTCGTGTTCCTGCAGGTCTGGAACGAACTGCTGCTGGCCAGCCTGTTCACCACGGACAGCGTCCGGACCCTGACAGTCGGTATCAAGCAGATGAGCGGCCAGTACCAGACCGATTACGGCTCCATGGGCGCCGGCCTGGTGATCGCCACGCTGCCCACGCTGATTCTGTATATGTGCATGTCCGGCCAGGTGCAGAAGAGCCTGATCGCCGGCGCGGTCAAAGGATAACCCAACCAAACTACAAGCCACCGGCATTTCCTGCCGGCGGCTTTTTTAACCTCTTTTTTTGCTGCGGAATATTGAAATATACTACTGAGCCATTGACAGAAGCGAATAAAACCAGTACACTCAGAATAACACAAAATGTATGTACAATTCCCGGCGAAGGAGGATCCGGACCATCTCTTTGCACCAAGTCCGGAAAAGATTTTTACAATCCAACGATTTTTATCACCCAATGAACGGAGGAGAAAAAATGCTGATTCAAAAGGCTTCCTGGATTGCCATGAACGGGGCGGCTTCAACGGTGGTGCCCGTATTCCGCAAATGCTTTTCCTGCGCCCGCCCGGTGCGGGCTGCCGTGCTGGAGGTGACCTGCGACGGCGTGTACGACGCGGTGCTGAACGGGCAGCGCGTGGGTGACTTTATCCTGGCGCCGGGCTGGACCGAATACCGGAAGCGCCTGCAGGTGCAGGCTTACGATGTGGCCGCGCTCATCGGGGAAAGCAACACCCTGGACATCACCGTGGCGAACGGCTGGTACCGGCGGACGAACGCGCCCTGGACGGGGACGCAGAACCCGGACGAATTCCTTCCGGCCATGGCCATCGCCGCCCTGCGCCTGACCTACGCCGACGGGGAGGACGAAGTGCTGCTGACGGACGGCAGCTGGCAGGTTTCCGAAAGCCAGGTGACCCTCAGCGGCATCTTCATCGGGGAAGACGCGGACATGACCCGGACCTTCTCCTTTGAGCCGGTGCAGGTATGCGATTTTCCGAAGGACTGCCTGATTCCTCAGGAAGGGCCGGAAGTGCATGAGCAGGAGACGGTTCTGCCCCGGAATTCCTTCCGCACGCCCCGGGGCGAATGGGTGATCGACTTCGGCCAGAACCTGACCGGGTACATGGCCTTTGACGTGGATGCCCGCGCGGGGGAAAAGCTGTCTATTTCCACCGCCGAGGTACTGGACCGGGACGGCAATTTTTACACCGCCAACTACCGCTCGGCGCGGAGCCAGCTGCACTATATCTGCCGGGAGGGAAAGCAAAGCTACCGGCCGCGTTTCACTTTTTTCGGTTTCCGGTACCTGCGGATTGACGAAGCGCCGGAAGGCTTCCGGGCCGATCAGATCCGGGCGGTGGTGCTTCACTCGGAAATGACGCGGACCGGCTGGCTGGAAAGCAGCGACCCCATGCTGAACCAGCTGTTCAGCAACTGCCTGTGGAGCCAGAAGGGAAACTACCTGGACATTCCGACGGACTGCCCCCAGCGCGACGAGCGCTACGGCTGGACGGGGGACGGGCAGATCTTCTGCCGCGCCGCTACCTACCAGTACGATGTGCGGCAGTTCTTCCGCAAGTGGCTGGCGGATGTCCGTGCCGCGCAGCACGAAAACGGCTGGGTGCCGGAGGTCGTTCCAAGCCTGACGGCCTACAAGCCCGGCGGGGCCGCCTGGTCCGACGCGGCGGCGATCATTCCCTGGCAGCTGTACGAGACCTACGGGGACATTTCCTTCATCGCGGATATGTATGAGACCATGGAGCGGTGGATCGCCTACATTCCCACGGTTTCAACGACGCCGGACCTGTTTACGGGCTGCTGGACTTACGGAGACTGGCTGGCGCTGGACGCGCCGGAGGACTACCATCCGGCAACCATCGAGCTGAGCAAGCGCGGATACAGCAACGACGACCTGGTCTGCAGTGCCTTCTATGCCAACTCCGTAAACATCGTGATCCGCATCGGCAGGATCCTGGGGAAGGACGTCAGCGAATATGAGGCGCTGTACCGGCGGATTGCCGAAGCCTTCAGAGCCCGGTTCGGCGGGCAGCTGAACACGCAGACGGAAAAGGTGCTGGCCCTGCACTTCAACCTGGCGGATGAGCCGCAGGCCCTGGCGGACGCCCTGGCTGAACAGATCAGGGCCTGCGGAACAAAGCTGCAGACCGGCCTGCTGGGCACGCCCTACCTGCTGCATGAACTGTGCCGCTACGGGCACGCGGACATCGCCTGGTCCCTGCTGCTGCGAAAGGAATACCCGGGCTGGCTGTATTCTGTATCCAAGGGTGCGACCACGGTCTGGGAGCACTGGGACGGCATCAAGCCGGACGGCACCTTCTGGGACGACGACATGAACTCTTATAACCACTACGCCTACGCCTCCGTGGCGGACTGGGTGTTCGGCGTGGCCTGCGGCATTCAGCCCGCGGCGCCCGGTTTCGCCCGCGCCCGGATCGCGCCGCATCCGGACCCGCGGCTCAACAGCCTCAGCGCCGTGCTGGATACCGTCCACGGCCGGATCCGTTCCGCCTGGAAGTATACCGGGGACGGTATCCGCTACGAGATCGACACGCCTGTGCCGGCGGAAATCGTCATCGGCGGAACGGTTCGGAGGGTTGAAAAAGGCCGCTACATCTTCGGCGAAACGCTGCCTGCCGGCGTCTGAACCGGGTTACCGGTCCAGACGGCTGAACCAAAGGGCAGAGTCAGACAGCCGGGCCGATGAGCCGGGCGGCTGACCCCCATTACCGAACCGGGCCAATGCGTACAACAAGGACGGAGGAGCACCATGGAACGCGGAATCTATTTTGACGGATGGTTCAAGCACAACCACTGCTATCACCCCAGCCTGCCGCTGCGGAGCGCGCAGATGCTGGAGGACCTGGAGCGGTACCACGGAACGGTGCTGGCCTGGGCCGGGCTGGGCGGCGGCAGCATCAGCCTGCCCTATCTGGCGCACGAGGCCTTCGGCCCCGTGGACCCGCGCATGCAGATCTACGGCTACATGAACGACAGCGAGTTCATCGCGGAGTGCAATCGGCGCGGGATCCGGCTGTTCGGCATCGTGTTTGAGGTGCAGGGCTGGGAATACCCGGCCGTGATCGATGAACAGGGGCGCATCGTGCGGATGAACCTGCGGGCGGAGGAACAGGAGGGCCACGGCTGGTACGGCTTGCGGGAATTCAGCGGGGACGTTTATCCGGACGCTTTTCCGACCCGCCTGAAGGACTACTACCCGGACGGGATCCGGGACGAAGAAGGGAATCCGGTGGCGGACCTGTGGGAGGAATGCTGCATCCGGGACCGCTTCGGCGCGCCGGTTCATGCCCAGTGGGTGGAGGTGAAGGGGCATCGGGAAACCTGCTACCAGATGTGCCGGAACAACCCGGTGTGGCGGGGATACCTGAAGAAGATCATGGAAATCCAGATCGATGCCGGTGTGCCGGGCATCCAGCTGGACGAATGCGAGCTGCCCATGACGGCCATCAGCTCCGGCGGATGCTTCTGCAAAAGCTGCATGAAGCAATTCACCGCCTGGCTGAAGGAGCGGGAGGCGGCCGGGAAACTCGGGCCGGAATGGGACGGCATCGACCTGGATGCCTTCCACTACGGCGAATACCTGAAGCGGCATGGCTGCACCTATCCGGAGGGTGCGCCCTTCTACCGGGACTACTGGGAATTCCAGGTGCGGCAGGTGCGCCGGTACTTCGGCGAGCTGGCGGACTATGCCCGGCAGTACGCGATGGAGCAATACGGGCGGAAGATCGAGGTTTCCGGGAATTTCTTCAATATGCAGCCGGCCTATTATCCCATCGAAAACAAGGTGGACATCATCATCACGGAGATGGAGCACACCCTGTTCCGCCAGCCATACTATTATCGCTACTGCGCGGGGTTTGCGGCGGGGAAGCCGGTCATCATTGCGGAAAACCCCTACGGCGGGATCATTCCCCGGCTGCTGGAACTGCTGGACCGCGGAAAGGGATATGACCTTTACCGGATCTTCCTGCTGGAAGCTTCCGTATACGGATGCAACATGTCCATTCCCTACGGCGGATGGATGGGGAACACCATCAAGGATTCCTTCTGGGCGCCCCGGGAGCTGACCGCCGGGATCCAGGATTTCCTGGCCGCCCATGAGGACTGCTATCCGCAGGGAAAATCCCGCGGCGCGGCCGTGCTGTACTCCTACGGCAGCTATTACTGGCGGGATTCCAACAAGGGCAGCGGCGCCAACGGCATGCAGGATTCCTTCGGCGACCTGCTGGACGCGATGGCTTCCGAATGGCTGGATCCGGACCTGAAACCCGTTCCCTTCTGGGATATCATCCGCGCCATGAGCGAGCGCAACGCGCAGTACGATGTGGTAATGCTGCCGGACGGGGAGCTGCGGGAGGATGACTTCGCGGCGGAGGCGCTGGAAGGGTATCCGCTGGTGATTGTGCCCGACTGCTTTACGCTGACGGAAAACCAGCAGCGGATTCTGCTGGGATACGCCCGCGGCGGCGGGAAAGTGCTGGCGGCCGGAAGGCTGGCGGAAGGCAGTTCCCTCAGGGAGGAGCTGCGCGAAACCGGAAACGCGGTGTTCGTTTCCCTGGAGGGAGAAAAGGACGCATATGTTCCGCGGTTCATGGAGGCTTTTGAAAGAATGTACGGGCCCATCGCGCCGGTGGAATGCCGGGCGGAGAAAACCGGTGTCCAGCGGTATGACC
>Ga0265298_10002114_pt1 | contig 28357 bp, 32 predicted proteins | sample AusTroGonzalo_MG_3_FD_193486 | JGI IMG/M metagenome (GOLD analysis project Ga0265298, IMG submission 193486) | Bovine rumen microbial communities from tropical cattle in Woodstock, Queensland, Australia - Gonzalo_01 | ecosystem: Host-associated > Mammals > Digestive system > Stomach > Rumen ...
TTTCGCTCCAATAATTCACGATCCTCTCGGCCGTCAAATCTTGGCGCTGATCCATCCGCATGTCTAGTGGCCCTTCCTTCGAAAAAGAAAACCCACGCAGAGCTCCGTCTAGCTGCGGAGAAGATACTCCAAAATCTGCTAATACTAAATCAAAAGTTTTTCCACACTCGATTAACTGTAGCACCGCACTATAAAAATCCGTATTCATAATGCTCACTTGATCGCCATATTTCTCGCTAAGACACCTTACGGCGTTCTCATCGCGATCAACAAGCACTGAATCTTTATAATTCCGTGTTACATCCAAAATCTTGCTAGCATGTCCTGCATACCCAGCAGTTAAATCCAGATAGGATTCACCAGGCTGAGGGTCAAGAGTCGCTAGAACTTCTGATAGTAAAACAGGTAGATGAAGTTCTTCCATGTTTTAATTATACACTGTTTGAGATCGTTCAACTAGAAACTTCAGCGTTTTTGTGTTTGCTTAGATTTTTGTTTGTTGCACAATTTATCCACCATAATTTGCCAAATCGAAATTCGGCATAGGATTATGGCCGTTGAGAGACTTATTGTGTTAAAGGTGTTAGACCTATATAGAGTTTTATTTGGGAGGTGTTTTAAGGAAAGAACATACGATTGCTGTTACGCGCCTCGCTAAATTTTAGCGCGCGCCGAAACTCCTAGTTGGCCGATCTCAAACTTTGTTAATGTACTTTTTTGTATGTGGTTTTTGTATTGACTTCCACTGATTTAAGTGTAAGCCTTTTTCTCGAAAAAATCAAGACCCATTTTTCGATACTTTTCCACAATTTTAGCTATAATAGCCCTATGACTCCCCTTAAACGTATCCTGGAGGAATTATCTCACGAGCTCAGCCTCAAATTCGAGGATGATTTTGATGCCGACGGCTGGACGATTCGTCTTTCTTCCCCTTCTCAAAATCTCTATTTCGATGCTAAGACATTTAATATTAATTCCGCTTGGCATTCTAATCTCGTCAAAGACAAAGCTGCTACCTACAGCGTTCTTAAAAAAGCCGATATTCCAGCTATTCCCCACTTTTTCTATACTCCCGGAGAAAAATTCAAAATCGACTACCCACTTGTGATCAAACCTTGCCTTGGTCAAAGCGGCAAAAACGTTTTCTTATGTCACAACGCAACAGAGGCAACCTTGGCCATCGATCATATCAGTAACGGGCCGATTTGCTATTCCCCGTTTGTTGAATCCGAATACGAATATCGTCTCTTTTATTTAGATGGAGAAATCATCTATGGCTACCGCAAAGACCGCCACGGCGACTGGCAGCATAACCTCTCTCACGGCTCCACCCCTACCGAACTTGATCAAAACATCAAATCTCAACTTTTCAACATCGCTCGCACAGCCGGCCGCACTATCGGCGCCAAATTCGTCACTATTGATATTCTTCAAGATTCAATCACTAATCAATTTCTTGTCTTAGAGATTAATGCGAATGTTAGTACCGGGCTCTTTACTGAACGTATGCCTGGCGGCTACGAAATTGCCAAAGAAATCTATCGCAAAGCCCTCCAAAATCTGTTACAATAACATCTATAACTAAGTGAGGAAAAAATGGAAGATAACTTTGATGTTTTCTTGTGGGCCAACGAGGTCGACGAGATTAAAAACAACGTTTCAGCCGAGCTGTTTCTATTCAACAAAAATTATACCCCGTTCAAGATTAAATATTCCGATAAGTTGACGAACTCTGTCAAGGCTCTCTTTATGCAATCGGCTATCAAGTTCATCATTGAAGAAGCTGACAAAGGCCTCGAATGTCGCGAATATGAAAAAGCTGATGGTGAAGAAAAAGTCATCTATCGTACTAAACTCGAAAAAGTTGGCCGCGCCGAAACTCTCGTTCATCTTATCGAGAATGAATACAAAGATATTGCTACCTTTACTGATAACGAATATGAGTTCAAAAAGATTAAAGGCATCATCGCCCGTTTCACTTACAATGGCGGCGATACTGGCACTAAGACTTTTTACATCGCCAAAGCTATTTCCGCTTCTGGTGCATTGAAAGGCGCCTCCAGCTGGGAAATCAACGGCGAAAGCTTCGAGCCGTTCTCTGCCGAAGTTGCGCTTAAAATGCCAGACGATAACCAAGTCGCCATCATTGATGGCAACGTCGTCATCTTTAACCAATCCAAATTCGAGAATCTTTTCCAATACGATTATAAATCCCAGGTCCTAGCTGAAGCCAAAGCCAAAGAACTCACCGAAAAATACAAGCTTTCCCTATCTGAAGGTCTCACGCTTGATTCCCTCCTCCAAGATAAAAAGCCAATCCTGAAGAAACTTCAGGCCATGGATATTGCCGAAGAGATGCCACAAAATAAACTCATCGAGTATGCCGACGAAATGCAACTCGAACTCATGACCGATGATGATGGTTCTATCATTATTATGGATGACAAAGATCTATCAATGTTCGTCAATCTCTTAGCTGAAGATTATTATGTTTCTCCGGTCAATGGTCGCCGCTATGAAATTAAAAGCAAAAAGCTCCTCGGCGAACCAGACGGCGAACCACCACGCGGTTAATTATTCAAAATAAGCCGATTCAATCAAGTTTTTCTCACCAAGCACTGCTAAAGTCTTGGTGAGATCTTCTTTTACGGACTCCACCGAGTCAGTTTCGAGTAATTTAGTTTCAAGTTTTACGTAGCTGCCATTAGTACCGTCAACATTATCAAGATACATTACCGTATCGTCGCCCATTGAAATTTTCTGGCGACGCTTCGATACTTCTTTCTCAAGTTTAAAACCAAGCTGCATTACGATATTGGCCATTTCGGCATAATCTTTAACTTGCGTTTCCTCAACATAATCGATTCCAGAATCCTCAATATGTCGTTTTAAGACTAATTTATATTTGGCCGGCTTATTCACGTCAGTCATCTCAGTGCGCATAATTAAGCGTGGCAAATTTTTGGCGCGCCTATATCCACGCGGAACATATACGCGATCGTGTTGATAGTAAATTGGTGAAAAATTCATTTCGATATCGGACAATTTTTCTACAAACTTATTACGATTAGCAAGTTTGGCCTTGATAATTACTTTTTTCATAATGTTTTCCCTTCTCTTGCCTTATTTGCCCACTCATCCGCAAGCTCGTTATACTCAGTTCCAACATGACCACGCACCCAGTTTAGTTTCACTGGATACTTTTGATATAGTGCATATAGTTTTTGTACAATTTCAAGATTTTTAATTGGACCCGTTGCCTTCTTCCAACCTTTTGCTTCCCAACCTGGTGCCCATTTAGTCAGCACATTAATCCAAAATTCCGAATCAGTATAAATTTCGCAACCTTCTTCACCGGCATATTCGATTGCTGCAATCAGCGCAAAACCTTCCATACGAATATTTGACGAATCTTTTTCTGCACCCAAACGTACCGGCTGGCCGTTTTCAATTACGGCATATCCACCCGGCCCCGGATTTGGTGATGCACTGCCATCGGTCCACAAAGTTTTCATAGATTGATTATAGCATATCTAGCCAACAACTATAACGCCACGCAGCGAACCGAAGCGCCTTCATATAAAGTCCCTACATCATTACTAAGCTCAATCACCGAACCTCCAAAATACAATAAGTAAGCTTTCTTATCTTCATCTTCGTCCAACCCAACGACGGACGCCCAATATGCGCCACTACTACCTCCTGATTCAAGAGCACCAGAATATATATAGCCACTTTTAACGAAGTAGAATGGATACTGGGGGAGCAGCGTAGCAGAACTTGATAGACTGATGCCATATGCGGAAAATAGATTATGGAAGCTACGATTACTACCATAGCTTCCACCGTCATACGGCAAAACCCAACCTTTTGGGCAAATAGAATGTTCGATCTCTTTTTTATAACTATAACTATCTCTATCATAGTACCAACCCTCGTCAATAGCGCCTTCTCCAGTCGTAGCAGCATTATATTGATAGAGGTTACCAAGATGATAGTGACAATTTTCATCACCATTGACCACAGAGCAATCAATAGCTATCTTTGTACCTGTGCCACCAGATAGATAATAATCACCTGGATCATAGGAGTAAGTATCAGATTCGCCATAACTATTAAATATAGTCGTACTCGTGGATTGTGGCGGATATGTCGAGCTACTATTCCAAGCCGCCTCTACATTAGAAGTCTCCGGCACCACATTGTTTGTTGTGATGTCGAAATCCAGATTCTGTGTCATCCAGCAGTTACCATCGGCAAGCTTAGCAACCCAATAAGGCTTATTATCGCGAGAATCTATAAGTTGTCCCTCCGTACCAACTGGAATCGATGCACATAAGCTAGGCGTCATTTGTTGCATATTAGTATGAGTGCTACTAGGATTAAAGACTACTACTATATCGCAGTCGCCAAATACGTTGTTTCCGCAAGAATCATGCAATACTGTATCAACTTCATATGTATATTCAAAGGCTATATTGCCAGTCGCAGCCACAGTCGTATCGCCAACAGTTATATCTGCAGACAAATCATGATAGTTTACGCTTATAGCCGCTCCATCTGGCACCGTAATCGAAGAAGTAGAGATCGTACCGCGCTCAGTATGATCACCATAGATGGAGAACGTCACCTCATGCCCGGCAACGCCGGTCACGCAGCGTACCGATAAGCCATTCGCCTTATTATTCATACCCATGACACGAAAAGTACTATTGCTTGCATAAAGAACATATGCAGCATTGGCTGACGAAAGAGACGACCAGAGATCAATATCGTTTATTACATACACCCGATTGCCGCCTCTAATCTGGCCGGTAACCGTACCATAAGTTGGTGCTAGCAAAAACTGCGCTTTCGTACCAGCACCATCGGCATTATTCGTAATACCATAAGCGTTAGTAAGCTTGCCGAAGCTAAAATTCTCCGTATAACTATTACCAATCGGCAAATGCCAACCTTTTGGACAAATAGAATACGCAGCTTTTTGGTTCACGGCCGTACTGCCACCAGAACCAGCCGTAGCAGCATTCCATTGGTAGAAGTTACCAAGATGATAATGACAATTTGCTCCGTCATTTTTGTTGCCAGTGCAATTAGCTACTATTTCATCTTGTCCGCCAGCACCCCCCTCTCTATAATAGCTGCCCGGATCGTAAGAATAGGTGTCATCCTTATTACTACTATTATAGATTTCTGCAGAAGTCATTTGTGGCGGATATGCCGAGCCACTATTCCAAGCTGCCTCCACGTCGGAAGTCTCCGGCACCACATTGTTCCCTTTAATGTCGAAATCCAAATTCTGCGTCATCCAAATATTACCATCGGCGAGCTTTGCAACCCAATAAAGCTTACCGTCACGCGCATCTAACGCCTGAACCTGCACTTCTTCGGCCAAAGTTTGGCCCCACGTAGCTACTTCCTGCATAATAGGATAACCATAGGTATGCGGGTCAGACACAGTTTGCCAAACAGCATAGAGCGTTATCGTCGGACCAGTAAACGTAATTGTACTCGGGGTAAAGGTCCCGGTGTTGCTATCATATGCATAATCCGGAGCCGTTGCGGCGCTACTGTTAGCCCATCCAAGAAATGTGTCTATGCCAGCTGGTACAACAGAAGAAATCTGCATTGTAATAGCATTGCTAGGCGATGTCTCTTTCTGTATCATTGGCGTACTTCCGCCGCCGTTGCTGTCATAAATAAGCGTAAAATCATTACCGGCAGCCACACAGCGAATGCTTTGTCCGTAAGACCTCTTATAATTATCTCTTGGTCCCACATAACTTCCCCAAAATACCATAGCCCTGGCATACGACGATTCGTCGGCCATTGTCGACCAATAAAAACCATTGTTACCAATCTTCTCTGCTACACCAACATTATTTTCATCTACGTTAACTCTACCGGCTCGAACGAAGTATAATGGCGAAGCTCTCAAATTTGTGTCAGAAATACCATTCGCATGATTTGTAATCCCGTAGGCATTTGTCAGTTTGCTAAAACTCAAGTTCTTATCACCATAATTATAGTCTATTGCTGGCATTCTCCATCCCTTAGGACAAACAGATTGAGCAATATCGCGGTTGCTATTAGTACCAGCAGTGCCTGCTGTCGCCGCACTCCATTGATAAAAATTACCCAGATGATAGTGACAATTGACGCCGCCATTACCAGTTTCGCATTCGGCTGGTTTTATGTTGCTACTGCCCATTCCACCTTCTATATAGTAATCACCCGGATCATAAGAATAAGCATCGTTATCACCAGTAGAAGTAAAAACTTCCGTAGAAGTTGCTTGCGGCGGATAAGTCGAGCTACTATTCCAAGCCGCCTCCACATTCGAAGTTTCCGGAATCACATTGTTCTCTGTAATGTCAAAATTCAAATTCTGCGTCATCCAGCAGTTACCATCGCGAAGCTTCGCAATCCAATAAATCTTTTGGTCGCGCACATCCACCACCTGCGTCTGATCTTCTAGTTCATCCGAACGATCGCAAATCGCCGGCGTCATATCTTGCATTGCGTAATAATTATGGCCATCCACTCCAGCGGTGCGATGCTTGCCGGCCAAAGCAAATGATTCCCTAAGGTTAATCGGTACATATTTTGGCACCACTGTAACAAGTAATATGTTTTCATAAGTACCGCTAGGCGTATTAGTATCCGCCTTGGCACCAATATAAATCGACTTATTTCCGCTGCCAGCCGCAGAGGTAGTACTAAGTATAATCGCCGGCTCATCCACGCCCGGCATAGCGTTAAAAGTCGTTCCACCATCCACCGAATAACCCCAGCGGTTAGCCGGAAAATCCGCCGCCGCAATATTGGAACCGGTTAACGTATTGATTCTAAAATTGTTATCAATCGTATTCGTGAGACTGGTACCGAGCACGTCAGCAGAATCATAAATAGTTGAAACCGTAGCCGTAAAACCATTGCGACTATTACTTAGTACATTCAAATCAATACTACCAGAATGTAGTATATTATCAGTTTCAAATGCTAGATGTAGGCTCGGGCTAAGCGACACTTCCAGTACCGGCTGCACTGTAATATCAAAATCTGTTGCTGCATTAGTATTGTCGGCCGGAGAACTCAAAAAAAATGCCAACAATAGTATACCCCCAAGCATTCTCAATGCCGCTCTTTTTACCATAAGTATATTATACAATAATACGGGGCAGAAAGTTATAGAATCTCGACAATTCTCCCCTCTACCGACCTCGTTCCACGCCACTCATTTTCCATCATGCGGATCAAAATATCTTTGCTCTCGCCCGGTGCAATCTCAAACCATTCGCTCGGTGCGAAAAATGCCACCAGTCGCATAGTTTCCCCATCCGCGCCTTTCGCAAGTAGAGACAAGTGTTTCGCGTCTGTTCCCATTTTTCTAACTTCCAAAATTTCTGCATTTTGAAGTTTTAAAATTGGCTCCGGATTCCCCTCGCCAAACGGCTCTAGCTGCTTCAACTCATCCACAAAATCCAGCGAAACTTCTCCTAGCTTTTCCACCGCCAAATCTTCTCTTTCCTGTAAAAATCTTTCTTGGTCTACCAACTTTAAGCTCTTATAAAATTCACAAATTTGCGTCTTAAAATCATCCAGTTTCTGAGTCTCTAATTTGACTCCGGCCGCACCCGCATGTCCACCACCAGAAATCAAAGTCTCTCGGCAAGCTCCCAACGCCTCCGTCAAACTAAACTCACCAAAGCTCCTTCCCGAGCCTTTTAGTACCCCGTCTTCCACCTCGCTCAGCACAAAGGCAGGCCGATGACAATTCTCTACCAGCCTCCCCGCCACAATGCCAAGAATTCCTTCGTGCCAATTCCCTGCCTCTACAATCACTGGCGCATCACTAATTCCACGTTTTTCGATTTCTGCCACCGCCGCCTGTTGTTCACTCTTGCGTTTTTTATTTAAATCTTCCAATTTTACCGCCAAAGCTGCTGCTTCCGCACCAGTTTTAGCTCGAAGCAATGCCAGCGCAATTTCTGCCGATTTAATTCTACCAGCCGCATTCAGCCTCGGGCCCATCTGAAACCCAATTGCTTCAGAATTAATCTTTTTTACACCGGCAGTTTTTAGTAATTCCTTTAACCCAGCTCGACGCGTTTTTTCTAGCACCTTCATACCAAAATACCCCAAAATACGGTTTTCGTTTTTAAGCGGCATGCTGTCGCAAATCGTACCAAGCAGCACTAGGTCTAACATCCATTTTTCTTGCCCAGCCGGAATCGCTCCTCGTTGCACCAGTGCCATCGCCACCTTAAACGCCACCCCCACGCCAGCCAACTCACGAAAGCCGTCGTAATCTTTGCGTTTCGGATTTATCACCGCCACCGCTTCTGGCAGTTTTTCTGGACATTCGTGATGATCCGTCACTACCGTATCAATCCCAGCATCCGCCAACTTCTGTACAATATCATCGTTTGCCGAACCGCAGTCCACCGTGATTACTAGATTCACCTTATCTTTTTTAGCTCGTGTCACCAACTTTGGACTCATGCCGTAGCCGTCTACAAATCTGTCCGGTAACATAATCTCGATTTGCTTCGCCCCAGCCAGCCTCAGTGCCTCTTCCATTACTGTACTGGAAGTAATTCCATCCACATCATAATCACCATATATCAAAATATGCTCTTTTGCCTTCACTGCCTGCAAAATTCGCTCCACTGCTTTATCCATATCTGGCAACAAAAACGGATCAGCCAAACCATCGTAACGCGGTTGCAAAAAATCCTCTCTTATCCCGCGCGATTCTAGTAATCTTTTAAACAATTTACTCACTGGCACCTACCTCCTCATGCCATTAGCCAATTGTTTTACTCGGTTTGCTACCCTTTTGACTCTTAATTACGATACTTTGTAATTCTTTTAAGATTGGATACTGCTTATTAGTCTGATAAATTCGCGTATTTCCTTTTTTTGTCATAATCAAAAACTTTGCCGCCGTTAGCTTACTCAGCTCACGCTGAATATTGCCCGGATCTTCTTTGATTAACTTTGCCAAGCCTCGGACATGCGTTTTAAAATCCGGGTACTTCGCAAAGACTACGATAATCTTCCTCCTCACCCTGGAAGTGACTAACATATCTAGCATAAAATCCTTCGTTTCTGTCCTCATTATACCATGGCTTCCGCGTTTTTGTGTAAAAATTACAACACACATCCACCCCTCAAAACAGATGCAATAGCGTATAATATAGCTATGTTCTATGAGGTGATACCAGATAAACTTTTTCGCAAAGACGCTGGTATTTTGACTTATTCCTCTGACACGCCTTTGACAATTGGTCAAATTGTCGAAATTCCGCTCGGCAAAGCCAAAACTACCGGTCTCGTGTACAAAAAAGTTATTCAACCGAACTTCCCTACCAAACCTATTTCTAAAATTTTGTATTCAACACCTTTGCCACAACATCTTATTAAAACCATCAAATGGTTTGCCGATTATTACCTCACTCCAGAGCCCACCACACTTAGTCTCATTCTACCAAAAGGCATCACCAAGTCTCGTCGCAAAACCGCCCCAGTAGCCACTCCAAAAACCGAACAAGCCTCTCAAACCGCCCAAATTCCGCTCGGAAAAGCCCAAAAAAATGCCCTTTTAGGCCTCCAGCAAGCCCAAGAAGCCACCAAACTGCTTCATGGTGTTACCGGTAGCGGAAAAACTAACATCTACCTAGAATTGGCTAAAAATGGCCTAGAACAGCAAAAATCTACCATTCTTTTAGTGCCAGAAATCGCTCTAACCAGCCAACTTGTTCGGGTTTTTGAGGCTACTTTTGGCCAAAAAGTCATCCTCATCCACTCCCGTCAAACCGAAGCCGAACGCCATATTATTTGGGAACAAATCCTAAATTCCACCACCCCACAAATTATTATCGGCCCTCGTTCTGCCCTTTTCGCGCCAGTTCACAATCTCGGCCTTATTATTATTGACGAGTGCCACGAATCCACTTATTTTCAAGAAAACACTCCTAAATATTCCACTCTGCGCCTCGCCAGCTTTATCGCAAAAACTCTGGATATTAGCTGCATCGAAGGCTCCGCCACTCCTCTTGTCCAAGATTATTATCTGGCCAAGTCCAAAAATTCCCTCGTCACTCTTACCAAAAAAGCTAAAGACACTGCCATTACTCCAGATATTACTATTGTTGATCTTAAAAATCGCGACCTCTTCGCTAAGAACCGCTATTTTAGCACCAAACTCCTTACTTCTATCGAAAACAATCTCAAAAATCATCATCAGACCCTCATTTTTCATAATCGTCGCGGTTCTTCCCCACTCTCCCTCTGTGAAGATTGTGGCGAAGAGCTCCTCTGCCCTAATTGTTTCTTACCTCTCACCCTTCACGCCGATAGCTATGAGCTCCTTTGCCACACTTGTGGTCACCATGAAAAAGTCCCTCACGTTTGCCCAAAATGTGGCTCACCAAACATCCTTCACAAAGGCTTCGGCACCAAACTGCTCGAGTCTGAACTAAAAAAGCTTTTTAAAACTGCTAAAGTCGCTCGCTTTGATGCCGACAACTCCAAAAACGATTCCCTCGATGCACTCTATTCCGAAGTAAAAAATGGCACCATCGATATCATTATTGGCACTCAAACCGTCGCCAAAGGCCTCGATTTGCCTAAGCTCGCTACCGTTGGTGTTGTTCAAGCTGATGCTGGCCTTTCTCTGCCAGATTTCTCCGCCGAGGAGCGCACTTTTGAGCTTATTAACCAAGTCATTGGTCGTGTCGGACGTGGTCATCTTGATACCGCCGAAGTCATCATTCAAACTTTTCGCCCCGACTCCGAAGTTATTAAATACGCTCTTACTGGTGACTATCAAAATTTCGCCGACCACATCTTAAAAAAGCGCCAAAAATCCTATTTTCCACCTTATTCGTATCTTGCCAAACTCGAAGTTACTTATAAAACCGAATCCATTGCCGTCAGCAAAATCCGCGCCGCTTTTCGCACGCTTAGCCGCACGCCAGGATTGAAGCTCTCCGCTCCCGCACCAGCTTTTCATGAGCGTACCAGCCGCGGCTACACTTGGCAGCTTGTTATTCGCGCCAGCTCCCGCACAAAGCTCATCGAAGCTATCAAAAATCTCGACTCGTCCATCCACGTTACACTCGACCCCCCTTCCCTTCTATAATTTTCTCTCTTATGGTATAATATTTACCATGAAAAAAATCATTACTACACCAGATCCACGTCTTAGACAAAAGTCGAACAAAGTCGGCGTTATTGATGATGAAATCTTAGATATTATTAATGATATGCGCGAACTTTCTCTTGCCTGGGAAAAAGAGCATCCTTACGAACTTTCCGCTGCTATGGCTGCCCCACAAATGGGCGTAAACAAACGCATTATCATCGTCCGCGACGACATGGACGACAAAAGCAATGCTAACTTCACTGCCCTAATTAATCCAGAAATTATCAAAGCCGAAGGCAAAATCAACCGCGACTTTGAAGGCTGTCTCTCTGTACCAAAAATCTATGCTCTTGTTGACCGTGCCTCTAAAGTTAAAATTAAAGCCAAGCTCGAAGATGGCACTGAGGTTCGTATTAAGGCCGAAGACGATCTTGCTCGCGTACTCCAACATGAAATCGATCATCTAGACGGTATTCTCTTTATTGATCGTGCCGACGACGACCCAGAAGCTTATCGTGAGATGGACGAAAACGGTGATCTTCAACCTATCAAAGATTACGAAGCCGAAATCAAAAATAACAAAGAGCTCTTTCCCGATGACTAAAATTATTTTCTTTGGTAACGGACCGCTTGCAGATTATGCCAAAGCTATTCTTGCGCAAAAGTTCGACATCATTTTTCACGCTCGCGAAAAAGCCGACCTTGAAACCGTCAAATCTTTAAAAGCTGCACATCCAGATGCTCACGGCGTGCTAGCCTCTTTTGGCGTCATGATCAAAAGCGACGTGCTCGACCTTTTTGAGCCTGAAGGTATTTTGAATATTCACCCTTCCCTCTTGCCAAAATATCGTGGTGCATCTCCAATCGAAACCGCTATTATTAATGGCGACCAAAATTTTTCTGTTTCCATTATGAAGCTAGTCAAAGCCATGGATGCTGGCCCAATTTATCATCAAGAAACTTTCGAAAATCTCGAACTAAATAAATCCGCCATCTATCAAGCTCTCGCCGAAGCTGGCGCTAAGTGGATTTCTGAAAATCTCGAACATCTGCCTACTCCAACCGAACAATCCGGCGAACCGACCTTCACTACCAAGCTTGATAAATCCATGTCGCCGTTAAATCCAGAAAACCAAACTGCTGCTGCCGCTCTTCGCCAAGTCATTGCCTTTCAAAATTATCCAAAAAGCAAATATGATTTCTACAATAAAGAATGTATCATTCTAAAAGCTCACACCTCAGCTCAAGCCGAAACACTCTCAATTAAGTGTAAAGATCAAAATTATCTCGTTATCGACGAACTTCAACCGGCCGGCAAAAAGCCAATGGATGCTAAATCCTTCTTAAACGGTTACGCCAAAAACTAGGCCAAAAGTTGTGCGCGATGCGCGCGGATTTCATCTTTAATTTCGTTAATTGTACGAACTACAATCTCGCGATAATCTGGGCGATTAATCTCTAGCCATTTAGCACTCGCTTCCGGATCGGTGATTTGGTCGAACTCATTCAATTGAGTCTCCGAAAGTCCTTTCGAAATCCTTTGCCCAATCATGATTTCGACTTCCCTTTTGACATAATCCAAAAAACTTTGTTTTTGTTCTGCTGGCATTGCCGACAGCCCCACCTCTGCTAGAAAACTTTCATCAAACTTCATAAGCTTATTATAAGCTAAAGTGTTTTCTTTTTCAACTCACGAGTAAAGAATTTCAAACGATCATTAAGTTCAATCGTAATTTTGTGTTCAGTCTTAAGTGCCAAACCACCAGTTTCGCCAGCCGCTAGCTCTTTTACATCCATCTTCTCTTTCTGAACGGACGTTACTTCTACTTCGCCAATATAAGTTTTGTCGCGAACCACACGCGCCAACATTCCCGGTCTTACTACGCCAGTCAAAACTTCACCACCAGCAATAATCGAAGATTTCTCAGTCCTAAACACACCCTTAATCTTCATTTCGCCTTCGTCGGTTTCAACCACTTCGGCGTCAAGCAAGTTTTCCATCTCGTGTTTTACATCGTCAAGCAATTCGTAAATCACGCGGTAAGTCTTGATCGGCACTTTGTCGCGCGCTGCCATCTTCGAAATATTAATCGGCACCGACACGTTAAATCCGTACACTGCCGTGTTTTCGCCTGCTGCCATGTAAACATCGTTTTCATTAATATCGCCCACGCCAGTCGAGACAATGTTGAGTGTAATTTCGCCTTTAGTATCAATCATTTTAAGCGAGTCGACTACAGAAGTAACCGAACCGAGCACATCGCCCTTAATAATTACATTGAACGATTTAGAATTATCTGCCGTATTCATCATACGAAGAAGATCGGACGAAGTCACGTTAGCCGAAGCCGTTTCGTCAGCGGCAGCTTGCGCATTAAGTAGTGCCATCTTGCGAGCAGTTTTTTCATCTGCCACTTCCACAAAGCGATCGCCAAAGTTTGGCAATTCCTTAAAGCCAGTTACTGTTACTGGTACCGATGGAGTAGCCTTACCTTTTGGCTTACCACGCCAATCTAGCATCGTACGAATTTTGCCATAGGCCGAACCAGCCACGATAAACTCACCGACCTTCAATTCCCCACCAGTCACAAGCAAATTTACTACCGAGCCACGCCCAGTTTCCATATGTGATTCAATCACTAAACCTTCTGCTGGAATATCGACATCAGCTTTAAGCTCTTCAATATCAGCAGTTAGCAAAATCATGTCGAGCAATTGATCAAGATTTGTACCGACCTTTGCTGATACCGGCACCATCGTAATGTCGCCACCCCATTCTTCTGGCTGCAAACCGTGTTGCGAAAGATCGGCTTTCGTACGCTCAATGTCGGCACCTTCACGATCGATCTTATTAATAGCCACGATAATTTTAGCATTAGCCGACTGTGCAAACTTAATTGCTTCCACGGTCTGAGGCTTCACGCCATCATCGGCTGCCACTACAATTACTACGATATCAGTAAGCATTGCGCCATGTTGACGAATCGCCGCAAAAGCCTCGTGTCCAGGCGTATCAAGAAACGTAATCATTCTACCGTCATGTTCTAGCTGGTAAGCCGAAATATGCTGCGTAATACCACCAGCTTCGCCCGAAGCGGTTTTCTTATTTAATAAAGTATCGAGCAAAGTCGTCTTACCATGATCCACGTGGCCCATCACCGCTACTACTGGTGGGCGCACTACGGCTTTATCGGAAAGTTCATGACGAATTTCGGAAGTTTTAGTAGCAGTATTTTTACGCTCCAAAGTTACATTTGTCATGCCGAGTTCATCAATAATAATCGAAGCGGTCTCAAAATCAAGACGCTGATTAATCGTCGCTACAATACCATTTTTAAACAATTCGCCAATAAGAGCAGTCACGGACAGACCAAGAGCTTTAGCTAACTCGTCTACCGTAATCGATCCGGCAATCTGAATTGTTTTGTTTTCCATTAGCTAGCTCCTTTCTTCCTTCTTCTGTCTGTTTAAGCGCCATAAAAAAACGCAAAAATCTCTCATAATTTTACCACAAATCTGTTTTTTATGCTATAATTAGATAAGTTTCCCGGGTAGCTCAATGGTGGAGCAAGAAGCTGTTAACTTCGAGGTTGCTGGTTCGAGCCCAGTCCCGGGAGCCAAGTAAAAATAAAAGAATGCCCAACGGGCATTATTTTATTTTTACTTGTTTCTAGAACTAGGCGCGAAACAGCTTAGCTGGTTCGTCTCGCAAGAAGCCGAGCAAAAATCTCAAATTAATTTGAGATTTTTTGAGGCGACGCTGCGAGAGAGGGCGCATAAAATGCGCCCGACGCCCAGTCCCCAGCCTATCAGTCCCATTGACAAAACAAAACATTTATGCTATAATTAAAAGAGTAACCCCGAGTTCCGTTAAAGGAGCTAGTATCTTTTAAAAGGAGGAATCCTATGAACAATAAGAGAGAACGAATTTCCTATATTATATGCCTATTAGTCGTCGTCCTCTTTTTCGCATTTTGTCTTATTATAGGCACACGACATGACAAGCAAAAAGAAGAGGCTATGGTCAACCGGTGGAACAGAGGTGTCCATGCTGGATGCGGAGGTAACTTCGAATATCAGCAAATGATAGCCGGCCAGTCTTGGCGCTCTTACGTTTATCGATGCGATAAATGCGGGCTCGTAGTAACATTTCCACACCAAATGGAGTTCTACACCTCCGGCTCCGAAGAAGACTAACCTTAAAACCGCGATGCATTGCACCGCGGTTTTTCATTGAAAAAAATTTTTTTCTATTTTTACCTTTTCACAGAAAAAGGTTATATATTTTTATTTATTTTCAAACCCAACCTTAATCCCGCCAATACCACCACTAATCCTAATACTGTTAGCGCCGTCGCCAATTTCCTGCCCGTCATGAGCATCTTGACCATCAACCGTAATACCGCCGAGACCTTTGTTAACTTTGATTCTATAATCTTCGCGCGCACCGACCAGTGTAACATTTAGCCCGCCTACGCCGGCATCGATTTCCGAATTGCCAGTTATTGCAGCCTTCACATTAGTACTACCAACACCAAGATCCAAATCAAGATTATTGATAGTTCCGGCTAAAATTTCAATCTTGCCCACGCCACCATCAATATCGGCGTATTCAGTTACATTGACTTCACTAAGTTTAACTGCGCCAGCTCCTAGCTCCAACGTCAGCTTTTTCGTCACGAGTTTTTCAATATTGGCAGAGCCAACTCCGTTTTTGATTAAGACGCTTTCAAGTTGTATATCTTTAGGAAGATAAACTATAGTCTTCCCTTTTAGATGATTAAAGAAACGCCAATAATCCCCCGATTCTTTAACCGTAGCTACACCGTCTTTATTCTCAAACGTTACATCCGACCTGTCGGTTTCTACTTTAAATTCATCGCCAGTCTTGATTTCGAGGCTTGTCGCGTCAAGTTGAACTACGAGTTGCGAAATTGTCTTAGTTTCACCAGAAATTACTTCCGCATTTTCCATTACGTAGTCGTCGTTTTTGACAAGACCCGTCACGCTGCCAAGCGCGTAGAGTCCAAACGTTAACCCAGTTGCAATTGCCACCACTACGCACGCCGCAATTCCGAGCGCTAAATATTTAATGATTTTTTGTGCCGTTGTCATTATTTAACTTCCGTACCGCCAAAGATGCAGGTAGCATTAATATAAATGGTCTTAGCGCCATCATTTTTCTTTTTGCGTTTGTCGGAAACACCACCAAAGATTGAGGAAGAAACTATTTCTACTTTCACATCGTCTGGCAGAATCAAATCAATGCCGCCAAACACTGCAAGACAATTAATTACTTGGTTGTCTTCAATTTTGGCATCACTTAAATCATATTTAATTCCGCCAAAAATTGCCGACAAGCTCACGCCTTTGAACTCTTTATCACATTTAATGTTCTGTCCAGAAAACGCCGCGCAGTGCTCAGTCTTACCATCGCCATTTTTTTCGTTAATCTTCTTAATTTCTTTTGAAACCTTACCCGATAAAACATCTTTAAAGATGAACGAAAGTCCGATGATAATTAAGATTACCGGCAAAATCAATTTCCAAATATCACCAAACGAAACCACGTCTTGGCAAGCTAACAAAAGTATTACACCCACCAAAATTCCAATAATGGAACCAACTTTTTCCTTTTCGGTAAATAGATTAATGGCGCATGGCACAATAATAAATAACGTCCACCAACCATCAAAGAATACGTTAATATTAAACCAACCGAGTGCATTACCGCCGATAATCGTACCTAGTGCGATTAATGCAATTCCCCACAAGATTCTACTGATATTTTTCACATTATCTCCTCATTATTTTATATTTATTATAACGCTTTTACTTAGCACTTTCCACTTCCTCAAAACGATACTTCTGCTTTACGTCCGGATATTTCTTGTGATCTACTTCGGACAAAAACATTTCAAGCGGCCTACACCACAAAGCATGCTCACCATACAACTGGCGGTACACCACCATCATTTCATCGGTCTCACTATGACGCGCCACGCCTTCAACAATATATAAATTGCCTTTAAAGTGGCGATAAACTCCATGTATTTTTAGTTCGCGTTTCATATTATATATATTATAATACTTACATGGGTGACGAACTAATTACAATTATTCTTGGCCAAGCCTTTGGCATCTTAGCGCTTATCTGCACTGTGGTTAGTATGCAGCTTAAGAAAAAGCGCTCGCTCATGATTTTGCAGACTTTGTCCGAACTTTTCATCGTCGCGCAATACTTCGTCAAACAAGCTTTTACCGGCTCTCTTATGGCCATCACGAGTTTTATTCGTGACGTAATTTTTACCAAATACGACAAAAAGCGTACGCCAGTTCTCGTGTTGATTATTCTATATATTATTATGACTATCCTTACGATCATCAGCTGGGCTGGACCACTTTCCCTTCTGCCATACGTCGGCTCGCTCATTTATGCTTACACACTTTGGTATGGCAAAGTTAAATGGATTCGTCTCGGCAACGCCGTCGGTAACACACCATATCTACTTTACACAATTCTCACCGGCAACTATGCGCTCTTCATTATGACTTTATTCGAAGTCGCCTCCGCTGCCATTGGTTTCATTCGTCTCGACGTTCTAAAGTCAAAACAAAAATCCAAAAAACGCGCCTAGTCCAAAATCTTCCAGGCCAACTTCGCACAATTGGCCCTTGCTGGCATTCTACTTACATCCACTAAACGATTGAGTTTTAAAAGCTCATCATCTTCCTTGCCGCTCACAACTAACTGCTCGAATTTTTTACGCACTTCTAGCGCCTGTTTCAGACTCAGCCCCACCAATCTTTCACACATATAATCCGCCGAAGCCTGCGAAATTGCACAGCCATGTCCACTCCACTTTGCATCTACAATCGCACCGTCAGAAACTTTCACTTGCACCGTAATTTCATCCCCACAACTCTCATTTACTAAATTACGACACAAACCCCATTCGTCTAGCTCACCTTTATATCCCGGATAATTCCCTCGCTCCAGCATTTCTTGCTTAATTGCTTCTGGCACCGTAGCTAATACTTCTACTAACTTTTCAATATCGGATTCGGTATTGTCGGCCGACAAACTCACTCTCACGCATGCACCCCAGCCAAGCATCTTAAGGTATGGCTCCGCGCAATGATATCCCGCCCTCACACACACGTCATTTTTGGCGCAGATCTCCGCCGTATCGTGCGCATGCACGTCATTCATATTAAACGTAATAATTCCATTTTCGGCTGCGTAAATTTGGCAGTCTAACTTTGCCATTTTGCTTTTAGCAAACTCCGTCAGCTCCACCACGCGCTCGTTTAGTTTTTCGATTCCGCCACGCGCCTCAATCAATTTGATCGCTGCCAAAAGCCCCACAATTCCTGGCAAATTTAACGTGCCCGCTTCAAACTTTTGCGGACCCGCCGCGAGATTCATTGAAATCTCACCGTCCACCATCTCTACGCCATTCACCATTTCCCCACCATAGTAAACCGGCTCCAATTTATTCATCAAATCGCGTTTAATATATAGCACGCCTACACCCATCGGCGCACCAATTTTGTGCCCCGAAAACGCCAATATATCAGCACCTAACTTACTAACATCAATTGCCTCATGTGCCACATACTGCGCTGCATCTACTACTACAATACCGTCCGTATTTGGCACCTTACAAACCGCACCCGTCACATTACTCATAGTCGACAGTGCTACAATTTTATGTCTAGCTACCTTATCAAGTCCAAAATCCACCTTCTTAAAATTCTTTACCCACGGCAAAATATTACTATGATGCTCCGCCTCGCCTACACATACCGTCGCATCCTTGCCGAGCAAATGCGCCAACATTATCGCCGCCATATTCAGTCCTTCCGTCGCCCCACGCGTGAACACAATTTCGTCCGGCTGCGCGCCAATAAACTTCGCCACCATCTCGCGCGCTTCCGTTACTGCCGCGGTCGCCCTAAGACTTGTTTCATACATCCCTCTCAAAGGATTCGCGTTAAACTCCTTGAAGCATTGCTCTACCGCCTTCACCACCTCTGGTGCCGGCACCTTAGTTGCAGCATTATCTAGATATATACTCATCGCAAAAACTCCTTCAATTTGCGTTCCGCATCCGCACGCATTTTTTGATCAACAATTTTGTTCAAGCCTGCTACAATTTTTGCTCGCACCAACATTTCGCGCGCTGCTTTTTCATCAATTCCACGCGACATTAAGTACGAAACTTCACGCTCGTTTAAATGTCCTACACTTGCACCATGTACGCCATGCACTTTTTCTTCGCCACAATAAATCAGCGGCTTCGTATGCGACTTCGCATTATTAGACAGCAGTACCACCTCCTCTTTTTCAGACCCCTCTGATCCTGCTGAGCCACGTTTAAAATCGATTGTCATCGTGAGATTTTTCTCGGATGCACCATCTAAAATTCCATAGGTATAGATTTCCGACGTCGTATCTGGGGCTTCATGAATAATCTTGTAATCCAAATTTAAGTGGCACTCACCTACATAAAACGCCACAATGCGCGCGCTCTCACCCTGTTCCGCCAAAGTCACTTCCACTGAATCGTCACGATTCTCATTTACGTAAACTTTTACAATCTCTTTCATTACGTATTCCCCTCCATTTCCATCGCAATAAGATTATTCATCTCCATCGCATATTCAAGCGGCAATTCTTTCGAAACATCTGACGTAAAACCGCGCACAATCAACGCTCTTGCCTCAGTCTCGCTTAGACCTCGCGACATCAGGTAATGAACTTCCTTGTCGCCAATCTTCCCCACGCTCGCCTCATGTCCAACCTTAGCCGTCGGATTCATTACTTCCACCGTTGGCAAAGTATCCGAACGTGAAATATTATCACACATTAACGACTTACAGTCCGCAAAGCTCTTTGCGCCCGTAGCTCCAGGCAAAATCTTTACTAGGCTACGATACGCACACTCACCACCGTCTTTCGCTAGCGACCTCGCATCGATAAACGAACTTGTTCGTGCAGCTTTATGAATCACTTTAAGTCCAGTATCGAGCTTCTGCCCTTCTCCTGCAAAAGTCACGCCAGTATATTCACATTGCGAGCCTTCGCCATCCAGCACTGCGCATGGATAAAGCATCGACACATGACTACCAAACGACCCCGTCACCCATTCAATCTTGCCATTCTCGGCCACAATTGCTCGCTTTGTGTTGAGATTGTACATATTCTTAGACCAACTCTCCACGGTCGAATATTTTAGTCTCGCATTGCGTGCTACATATAATTCCACGCACCCAGCATGCAAATTTGCCACATTATATTTTGGCGCCGAGCAACCTTCGATAAAATGCAAATCCGCTCCTTCATCCACGATAATCAAAGTATGTTCAAACTGCCCTGCCCCCGGCGCATTTAATCTAAAATATGACTGAATCGGAATCTCCACGTTCACATTGCGTGGCACATATACAAATGAGCCACCGCTCCACACTGCCGCATGTAGCGCCGCAAATTTATGATCATCCGGCGGCACCAGTTGCATAAACTTCTCGCGCACCACCTCGCCCCATTTTGGATCATTCACCGCCTCTTCCATCGGCAAATAGACCACACCTTTTGCTTCAACTTGCTCTTTTACGTTATGGTAAATCAATTCCGAATCATACTGTGCGCCCACGCCAGCCAAGCCAGCCTTCTCCGCTTCCGGGATACCAAGTTTATCAAAAGTCTCACGGATTTCCACTGGCACATCCGCCCAATCATGCACCATTTTATGCGCCGGCAATACGTAATTTTCAATTTCGTTCAAATCTAGCTCATCAAGCGCCGGACCGAATTTTGGCAAAGGCATTGCATCATAAATTTCTAGAGCCTTTAAACGCAAGTCCAACATCCATTTCGGCTCGTTCTTGCGCGCCGAAATCTCACGTACCAACTTTTCAGTCAGCCCGCGCATTTAATCCTCAAATTCCGCGAACCCATCTTTGGAAATTCGCTTAGCTAGTTCGCCGTCACCCTCATGTACAATTCGACCACCCACCATTACTAGTGTACGATTAGGTGAGAGCTCCTGCAAAATACGCATATTGTGCGTAATCACCATAAAGCTGGCGCCAGTTTCTGACTGATATTCTGCCAAAACTTTCGAAATTTGCTTTGCCGCATCTATATCAAGCCCTGAGTCAATTTCATCCAAAATCACCAGCTTCGGTTTTAAAACCAGCATCTGTAAAATCTCATTCTTTTTCTTTTCCCCGCCCGAAAATCCCACATTAAGTTCCCTCGTGGTCGCAAAAATATCTAGTCCCACTTTTTTACTAGCAGTGGTCAGCTCCGCATCGGTTACTTTGCCAGCGGCAGTTTTTAACATTTCACGCGTCGTAATTCCTGGTACCTCTACCGGCTCCTGAAAAGTCGCAAAAATCCCCATTTTTGCTCGCTCGTTTAACGGTAACGTCGTCACATTTTTTCCGTCAAACCAAATCTCACCTGCACTCAAACTAAAATTCGGCATCCCCATAGTCGCCGCGCCAAGAGTACTTTTACCAGCCCCATTTGGCCCAGCCAACACTACCACTTCACCCTGTCCCATGTTCAGCGTAATTTGATGCAAGATTTCTTTTCCATCCGCCGCCACACTCAGCCCACGAACCTCAAGTATAGACGGCTTTTTGTCACCGTTTTTCATATCTTTATTATATCACTATCTAGGACGAACCCGTGCTACAATCAGAGTATTATGATAGTAGTAGCCACAGACGAAGAATATAAACTTGCAAAACAACGTTTTCGCGGTCACATCATCATTAAAACCGGCATTGGCGCCACTAATGTCGCAAAGAGCCTGCGCTTTATTCCTAAATGGACTAAGCTGATTAATTTTGGTTACGCCGGCAGCAATAATCTCGCCATCGGCAAAGAAGTCAAAGTTAGCACCGCCCAGCTCTATCATCCTAACGTCGAAAAACTCATTCCTAACTTCACCAAGAAACACGAGACTATCTACAAACTTCAAAACGGTAAAGTCCCTTGCTATACCTCGAACGACTTTGTGCTTCATACCGACATCAAAAAGCCGGTCGTTTTTGACATGGAACTCGCCTACATTATGGCACTCGGTTTTAAACGCGTCGAGAGTATCAAAATCGTCAGCGACAATCTTTCGCTTCACGAGTATCAAAAAACTACCGAGGGTTAACTCGGTAGTTTTAAGTTTACCTTTCGTTTTTTGTGCGCTCTTCTTCTTCGAGCTTCTTAAACGCAACCTTACCCACCAAAGTCGTTGGTAATTTATCGCGGAATTCGTAAGCTACCGGCAAAGCATAAATTGGAATATTGCGTTCCATTAATTCGCGAATTTCCTTTTCGATACGTTTGCTGGCTTTGTAACCTGGCTTTAGCACCACGAACGCCTTCGCCACCTGGCCCTTGTATGGATGATCTACGCCAATCACGGTCGAAGTTAACACTGCTTCATGCGAGTTAATCACCGACTCAAGATGAGTAGGATAAATATTATAGCCAGAAGAAATAATAATGCGTTTCAAGCGTTGTGCGAAGTAGATTAATCCGTCTTCGCCAAGATAACCCATATCACCAGTGTGTAGCCACACCTTGCCGTCTTCATGAATACGCAAAGTTTGCGCGGTCTCGGCTTCGTCGCCAAGATAGCCCATCATTACGAGCGGACCAGAAATACAAATCTCACCCTCTTTGCCGACCGGCTGCTCATCGAGTGTATCCTTACGAATAATCTTAAAGTACATATTTGGCATTGGCGCACCAATGATACCATCTTTGAACGAATTTTCTGGCGACAAACATACTGCACCGGAACCTTCAGTCAAACCATAGCCAACACGAATCTTTGCTTTCGAACCATGTTCTTCGAGATATTTGTTAACCTTGTCACGAAGCGTCTCATTCAAAGCGTCGCCGCCACAGATCACTGCCGTTACCGACTTCAAATCGTCGTCTTTTAGCTTCGTGTTCGTTAATGCTTCAAACAATGTCGGCACGCCCACAATAAAGTTTGGCTCATTCTTACGAATAATATCCGCAAACTCTTTATGTGAGAAAGCTGGAATCAAGATACAACCCATACCTTTAATCAATGGCGTATGAATACAAACACCTAAACCAAAACAGTGGAACAGTGGCAAAATCGATAGCACTGTCGAGCCTGGCACTGTCTGACGAATCGTTGCACAGTCACAAATCGACTCTGCGTTTATATTAAGGTTCGACAAAAGCACCGCCTTTGGTGTACCAGTCGTACCACCGGAATACATGATAATCGCTGGGTCACTGCCTTTGCGATCTTCATGGTACTTGCCCTGATAAAAATACGAGTTAGCAATAAAATCTTCCCACAATACCACGCGCGAATCATTCATTGGAAGTTTGACTTTCTTTACGTGTAGTACGCGGTAAAGTTTCTTCTTAAGAAAGCCCAGGCCATCGGATGGACGCACCACAATGATACGTTCCAAGTTGGCAGTATCACGCACTTTGTAGATCTTATCAAACACTGCGTCAATCACCATCACATATTTACTGTCAGCTACCTTGATGTAATATTCCAGCTCTTTTTCAGACGAAAGTGGGTGCACCATATTACAGACTGCGCCAACCATGTTTACGGCGTAAACCATCGTGATTCCCTCTGGTGTGTTTGGCATACAAATCGTTACGCGATCGCCTTCCTTTACACCATAGTTCTTGAGTGCACGTGCAGTTTTTTCGATTTTCTTCACGAAATTTTTAAATGTCACCTTATGACCGTAGTACGAATAAGCAACATTGTCTGGCCACTGCTCAGCAGATTTAATGACCATATCCACCATTGAGCAATCTGGAAACTCGATGTCTCCAGGAACGCCTTCTTCCTCATAAAATTTGAGCCAAGGGCGCTCTTTTAATTCTTTCTTTTTCATAATCACCATTATATCACAATAAAAAATTCCTCTCGTGTTTAAAACGGGAGGAATTTTTCGACTTTTATCTTGTTACTTTGCGATTGAAAGTGAGATCTTGCGACCTTCTTTATCGATGTCGAGAACTTTGAAGTTCTTACGTTCGTTCAAAGTAAAGACTTTCTCTGGATCCACATCAGAACCTTCACCAAGTTCAGATACGTGAACGAGAGCTTCCACTGCTGGAGAGATCTGTACAAAAGCGCCAAATGGGGTGATACGAGTAACCGTACCTTCTACCTTTGACCCCTTCTTAAGACCAGCAACCTCAGATACCCATGGGTCTTCTACGAGTTGCTTCATCGAGAGTGACAAACGTTCCTTGTCGATTGCAATAATCTTTGCATCGATCGTTTCGCCAACCTTAACGTAATCAGCTGGGTTGTTTACACGTTCCCAAGAGATTTCGGAAATGTGTACCAAACCTTCGATGCCATCAACGTTTACGAATACGCCGAAGTCGACTACGCCGGTCACTACGCCCTTAACGACATCGCCAACTTTGAGTTCAGAGAAGCGTTCAGCAAGACCGTCTTTGATAGCTTCCTTCTCAGAGAAGATAAGCTTGTTTTCTTTCTTGCTGGCATCAAGGATACGGACCTTGATAACTTTGCCAACGAGAGAGTTAAGACGTTGCAAGATTTCGTCCTTGTCGGCCGAACCTACGCGTGGGTAGTGCTCAGCAGAAAGTTGTGAAACTGGCAAGAAGCCACGGATGCCTTCGTATTCAACGAGAAGGCCACCACGGTTTGCATCAAATGGAGTAATCTCCACGATTTCCGCGTTATCAAGCTTGGCTTGAATTTCATCCCAACCCTTGTCCTTAACGGCTTTGCGAAGCGAAAGTAGCACATAACCATCGTTCATTTCGGATTCGATAACTGAAACAGTTACCTCATCACCAACGTTGAGGTTACGAGCGAAGCCCGCTTCACGGCGTGGTACAAGACCAACACCTTGTGCACCGAGATCGATTAGGATTTCGTGCTTCTTAACGGATAACACCGTCCCTTTGATAGTGTCGCCAGCAGCGACTTTTTTGAATGAATCTTCGCTAGCAGCAAGAAGTTCATCCATTGTCATTTTAGTGGCAGTTTTTGCCATTATTAATATTTCCTTTCTTCAGGCCCATTCAAAAATCCCCTCGCTTTTGAATGAACCTGAAATTCCCTTAATTCTACCAAAATTCCCTAAAAAAGTCCAGTCCCAACCTCGTTGGGCTATGCTATACTGAAATTGTATAAGAAATTTATTCAACACGTTTATGGTTAATTCCCTGCTCGAAACTCTTAAAAATCGCTATCCGGACTATAAATTTTGTTCATCCAAGCGTTTTTCGTTTCGCCCACCACGCACAATTTTGTTCAATCCGGACGATCCCAACTTTAATTCCCTCCTACTTCACGAGCTTGGCCATGCCACATTAAACCATCACGATTTCAAAACCGACATTACACGTCTCAAAATGGAACGCGCCGCGTGGGACCAAGCCATTAAAATCGCCACCGAACTCGGCGTCACTATCGACGATTCCCTAGTCGAAGAGGAACTCGATTCCTATCGTAACTGGCTCCACCAGCGCTCTAAATGTAAGAGATGCGGTCTTACCTGTTATCAAACCCCCGACGGCGTCTACCACTGTCCTCACTGCGCACAAAAATAACCCCCATCTTGCGACAAGGGGTTATTTTAAATTAAGCTATCTTAGTGTTTAGCTGGGCCACGACGTGAAATACGTCCACCTTTGGCCCCAGCAATACGGGCAAGTGCAGGGTTAGCTGCAAAACCACCGGTGTGACCATTTTCGCCACCTTTTTTACCGATGCGAGCATAAAACTCTTTGCCGTATTTAGCTTTGTTGGTAGCGGCAGCTTTCATGCCACCAGCTTTAGTTCCAGCCATTTTGACTTAGTCCTATCTGCCCACCAATTTTTAATATTTTCACTCCCAAACAGAGTGTATACTTTTATTATACCATACCGCTTTAGTTTTGTCAATACGTTTATCCTTTCAAAAAACCGAACAGGCCATTTTAGGCTTTTCCACCTCTTGTGGAAAACGCTCTTGACAATATTCATGTGGTGATATAAAATAGAGATAGCTTAAGCGTTGACCAACTGCGAGGCCGCTTAAGTTAAATATGACCTAAAAAATCGCCCCTAAAAACGGCGATTTTTCTTATGTTTTATGATAAAATTATCCTATATGGCAAATATCGACTGGGAATTTTCCTTCGGATGGTTTATGTGTGGCCTCGCTATCTTAATCGCTGGCGGTCTCACTGTTATTTTCTACCGTCAAATCGCTGAGAACCTCGCGAATGGTGTCTCTTCTTATGATAAAGTCAAACTCTTCGGAGTTATTGGCTGTATTATTGGCCTTCTCATTATGGCCAATCTCCACACCTTCGTACTCAATCTTCTTACTAATCTTATCTTTAGGCGTTAAGCACGCGCTGTCTCACCCATTCATACATCGCAATACCGGCGGCCACGCCCACATTCACTGAGCGCGTCGAGCCAAAACTCTCAATATAACGCACGTCCTGAGCCTTCTCTAGTAGTTCCGCTGAAATTCCATTCCCCTCCGATCCAAAAATCAGCGTCGTCTTATCTGTAAACTTCTTACCGCCTAATGGTAATGCTCTTGGCGTGTTATTCTCGATTGCGACTAGTTCCCTCCCCTGTTGACTAGCTAGAAAATCCTCAATCGTATCATGGTGCACAATCTCTAGGTACTTATCTGTACACATCGCTCCACGGCGGTTGTATTTTTTACGACCAATAATGTGCACTTTGCTCACATTAAACGAATTCGCATTTCTCACCACTGTACCGATGTTAAAATCATGCTCCACATTCTCAATTGCCACCTCCAAAGAATTGCGCTTCTTCGACAAAGCCTCAAAAACCGCCTCATTACTCAGGCCCTTATATTCGTCTACTAGATTTCGCGTATCTTCTTCCATATCGATAATTATATCACCTCTATGGTATAATCACTCTTAAAAGGAGTTTGCATGAATTTTAACGAGTATCAAGCGTGGGCCAAAACTACCGACGTCTTCAACGATAAAGAAAACCTCAAAATCAACGACCCAGAATATATTACCAAGGTCCTCGGGCTCGCTGGTGAAGCTGGCGAAGTCACCGAAAAGTTCAAAAAAGTCATTCGCGACAAAAACGGCGTCATTACCGACGCCGATCGTGACGAAATCGTCAAAGAGCTTGGCGACGTTCTCTGGTACGTTGCTACCCTTTCACGCTATCTCGGCGTTAAATTTGAAGACGTTGCCAAGAAGAACGTCGATAAGCTCTCCGCTCGCCTAGCTAGCAACAAACTCCACGGCGCTGGCGATAATCGTTAATATTTTTGAATATTCTCAAGTCTTAAAGCTACCGAATTGCCTGGTTCGTAGCTTTTCCCCATCTTAATTAGCGCTTCTTCGGCTGTTTTTTCGTCGGTTTCTTCGTAAGCTTCTGCCATTAAGCGGCACGGACCAAAATCCGTCGGCGCATAGATCTCGATCTTCGGATTTTTTAGAATCTGTTCAAAAACCTTCTTACCACGATTCGTGCCAATATATAAATGATCGTTTATTACGGCTGCCTGATGAAACGGTCGCACATGCGGCTGCCCATCTTCACAGGTCGCAATGTACCACACCCCTGATAAATTCTTTACTAACTCTTCCATACGGTTATTATAGCACCAAAAAACTGCCCGAAGGCAGTCTGGTTTAACAACTTAGCTGTGCAATCTTCATCGAAAGTCGTGTTTGTTTAAGCTAACGTTACGTCTCCGAAGAGATAGTGTTATGTCCTAAGCTTAACCGACATAACCGTAACCGACCTAGCTATCTTAAATATTGCTACCTAAGACGCATCAATTCCTTCTCAAGAAAGGAGGTAATCCATCGACACGTTCTCGTACCGATGCCTTGTTACGACTTAACCCCAATCATCTCCCCCACCTTAGGCCGCCGAGGCGGACTTCGGGTGTTGGTGACTCTCATGGTTTGACGGGCGGTGTGTACAAGACCCGGGAACGTATTCACCGCAACATGCTGATCTGCGATTACTAGCGATTCCGACTTCAAGAAGGCGAGTTTCAGCCTTCTATCCGAACTGGGACCGGCTTTGGTGCGATTTGCTTCACATCACTGCTTCGCTTCGCATTGTACCGGCCATTGTAGCGCGATTCTAGCCCAAGGCGTAAGGGAAATACTGACCTGACATCATCCCCTCC